>Ga0334898_1000036_pt1 | contig 258332 bp, 230 predicted proteins | sample GraSluR3_MG_10_FD_207228 | JGI IMG/M metagenome (GOLD analysis project Ga0334898, IMG submission 207228) | Sludge microbial communities from methane-producing bioreactor in Wageningen University, Netherlands - Granular Sludge_3_08-R3 | ecosystem: Engineered > Bioreactor > Anaerobic >...
GAATATTCAGAAGACTGGGCGTCCGCAAGGGCATATTTGAGTGCGCAGTCCATTCAGGACGCCTTTTTATCTGCCGCTTGATCCATTTTTGTCGGAGTGATTTTGCAAACTTGATTTGACACTACCAAAATAAATAAGGAGTAAACGCAAGTTATGGCATAAGAAAAGACCGTTAAACGCTTTGTTTGCGGTTACTATTATTGGTTATTCCAAGGAAACCGTCTAAGATATAACCAACGCCACCAACAAATTATGGAATACCCATAAAAAATGGTGGCACAGGTTTACAGCTTATTTGCATGTTGCCAGCAAGTTAAAGCGCTAGTCGTACATTTTTAGCTGTACAGTTTGCCCCGCTTTTTAATGTTGTGAAACTTTTGAAACATCGAAATTATATCTTTCTTTAAAACATCTTTCTAAAAATAAATCAAGGAAGTCACAAAAAACCACTAAAACGCCAGCGTTCTCCATATGATAATTATCTCTTTCATGCAGATAACGCAATTCTATATAGGAGTTAGCAAAACTCTTTATCTTTGTGTCAATTTCACTAAAAACGATGTTATGCTTTTTTAAGAACTCAATAAAATCAATCTTTATTTTTGCCATTTCATACAGTTTATACAAATCATGTGTGTGTAGATCATTTCTGATCTTACCGTCTTTTAGTGAGATGATTATCTTTAAAAACAATTCACAGGCAAAAGCACGGTTTGCATAGTATGGAGTAACCTTTATAATTGTCTTATTGCCCCTGAAACTCGCAACAACTCCACTTTCCTTAGTGCAATATTTCAATATTGCACGTCCTTTAAAATTTTCTGGAAATACCATCATTTCTTCGACTGCATTCCGGAATTGACGCGCAAAATTGAATTGCCATACCAGCTTTTGTACATACTCTGGCAGCGATTTAATATCATTGAGGTCTTTACCCATAAATGGATTATATCAAATTATAAGCATAGGATATATAAGGGATTTGCCCGGCGCCCAGCGCCGGCACGTCCGGGGCCTAAACTACTGGCATGTTTTCTATACGGCCCGTTCAAATCCTCCGAACTTACCTCGCCGAACAAAGAACCCGTCCTTTTGGACGGGCCCTCTGGCGGAGAAGGAGGGATTTGAACCCTCGCGCCGCTATTCACGACCTACACCCTTAGCAGGGGCGCCCCTTCAGCCTCTTGGGTACTTCTCCACGATAGCGACCGGCGGCACCGCGCCGGCGCGGTGCCGTCAAACCTCCGGTTTGGCGGCAGTTCCCCGTCGGTTTAACGGGGGCTATAACTGGAGGTTTGCGGGCAAAACCGGCGGCCCGTGGCGCCGGTGTTCTTTCCTGGCGGAGAGAGAGGGATTCGAACCCCCGGTGCCTATAAGGCATCACTGGTTTTCAAGACCAGCTCCATAAACCACTCGGACATCTCTCCGGCGCATGCCCGCGAACGCTCCAAAATTATATCAGGGTCGGGGGCGCTTGTCAACGAGGGTCGCCGGCCGCCCGGCCGATGCGTTCGGCACCCATATACGGCACGAGCGCTTCGGGGACGGCGACGCTGCCGTCCGCTTCCTGGAAGTTCTCGAGTATCGCCGCGACCGTGCGCCCGACCGCCAGGCCGGAGCCGTTGAGCGTGTGCGCATAGCGCGCCTTCTCCTTCGGCGACGTCTTGAACCTTATACCGGCGCGGCGCGCCTGGAAGTCCTCGAAGTTCGAGCACGAGGAGATCTCCACGTAGCGTCCGTAGCTGGGCATCCACACCTCGAGGTCGTAGGTCTTTGCCGCGGCGAATCCGAGGTCGCCCGTGCTCAGCGCGACGACGCGGTACGGGAGCCCGAGAAGCTGGAGGATACTCTCGGCGTCGTTTGTTAGGGATTCGAGCTCGTCGTAGGACGTGTCGGGGTGCGCGATCTTCACGAGTTCGACCTTGTTGAACTGGTGCTGGCGGATCAGGCCGCGCGTGTCCCTGCCCGCCGAACCGGCCTCGGCGCGGAAACACGCGCTGTAGGCCGCGTGCTTAATAGGGAGTTCCCTTTCGATGATCGTATCGCGGTACAGGTTGGTGACCGGTACTTCGGCCGTGGGCACGAGGAAATAGTCGCTCCCCTCTAGGCGGAACGCGTCCGTCTCGAACTTGGGCAGCTGGCCAGTCCCCACCATCGCGTCGCGGTGGACGATGAACGGCGGGAACACCTCGACGTACCCCGCTTTCGCGTGCGTGTCCAGCATGAAATTGACGAGCGCCCGCTCCAGACGCGCGCCGTCCCCCTTATAAAACGCGAACCGCGCGCCCGTCACCTTCGCGGCCGCGGCGAAATCGAGTATCCCCATCCGTTCGCCGATGTCCCAGTGCGGCTGCGGCTCGAAGCCGAACGAGCGCGGCGCGCCCGATTTGCGCACCTCGGCGTTGGCCGTCTCGTCCGGCCCGACGGGGACGCTTTCGTGCGGCACGTTCGGGATGGAAAGGAGCGTCTCGCGCATCGCTTCGTCGTGCGCGCGCAGTTTTGCGTCCAGTTCCCGTATGCTCTCGGAGACCTTCTTCATCTCCTGCTTGACCGCCTCGGCCTCTTCGCGCCTGCCCTCCTTCATCAGCCGGGGGACCTGCTGCGAACCCGTATTGCGCCTGGCCTTGAGCTCCTCGGCCTGCCGCAGAATCGCCTTGCGGCCCGCCTCACTGGCCAGAAGCGCGCCGACGTCGACGTTTTCACCGCGGTTGCGCATGGCCTCGGCGAACGCCTCGGGTTCCTTCGCGATGCGTTTCATGTCGTGCATTGTTGGGCCTCCTTCGAGTTACATATGCTCGGGAGCTTCGATCCCCAGCAGCCACAGCCCGCGCCTCAGGCAGTCGCGCACGGCCCGCACCAGCATAAGGCGCGCTCGCATGCGGGGCCCGTCCTCCCCGATGATACGGTGTTCGTAATAGAACCGGTTGAACGCCTGCGCGGTGTCCATCACGTGCCGCGCGACCACGTAGGGCTCGTTGCGCGCGGCCGCCTCGGCCACGCACGCGGGGAACGCCTCCAGCATCCGAATAACTTCCGACGCTTCCTCGTCGCACAGCGCCGCGTAGTCGGGCTCGGCCGCGCAAGCGGGCGCCTTTTCGAGGACGCTGTTGGCGCGCGCGCAGGTGTACTGCACGTAAGGGGCGGTCTCGCCATCGAAGTTGAGCGCGCGGTCGTACGAGAACACGGTGTCCTTGATGCGCGCGTTGCTCACCGTCCCCCAGATGACGGCGCCCACGCCCACCTGCCGGGCGACGGCCTCCTTGTCCCCGAGGCCGGGGCTTTTCTCCTCGATGATCTCGCGCGCCTTCTCGACGGCCCTGTTCAGAACGTCCTCCAAAAAAACGACCTTCCCGCGCCTCGTCGAAAGCGTGCCCTCCTCCATGCTCACCATGCCGAACGCCACGTGCTCAAGGTCCCGGCTCCAGTCGTAGCCCATCAGCTCGACGACTTTGAACCACTGCCTGAAATGCAGGTTCTGCTGGTAGGCCACCACGTACAGGGCCTTGTGAAAGCCGTAGGTGTCCTTCCGGTAGATCGCGGCGGCGATGTCGCGCGTGGCGTAGAGCGTCGCGCCGTCCGACTTCAGAATAAGGCAGGGCGGCATGCCGTAGTCAGCCAGGTCCACGACCCAGGCGCCGTCGCTGAACGTGAGCAGGCCCTTTTCCCGAAGCTCCCCGATCACGCGGTCCATCTTGTCGTTGTAGAAGCTCTCGCCCGCATACGAGTCGAAACGCACGTTCAAAAGGCGGTACACCCTGTCCGCTTCCCTGAGCGTGAGTTCCTTGAACCAGTTGAATATCTCCAGCGCCTCGGGGTCGCCGTCCTCGATACGCTTGAACCATTCCCGCGCCTGGTCCTCGAGCGCGGGGTCCTTTTCCGCCTCGTCGTGGAAGCGGACGTAGAGCCCGAGCATCGACGCGACCGAACGCGCCTCGATCTCGTCCCTGTCCCCCCACAGTTTATAGGCGACAATCAGCTTGCCGAACTGCGTACCCCAGTCCCCGAGGTGGTTGATTCCAACGCAGGCGTAGCCGAGGAACCCGTAGATGCGGTAAAGCGCGTTGCCGATGGCGGTCGAGCTCAGGTGCCCGATGTGGAAGGGCTTTGCGATGTTGATGGACGAAAAGTCGATGCAGACGGTTTTGCCCTTCCCCTCGTCCGACGCACCGTAGTCCTCCCCCGCCCGCAACGCCGTTTCCAGCACGTTCTTCGCGCGCTTCGCCCTGTCGAAAAAGACGTTGAGGTACGCGCCCCGGGCCTCGGTGCGCGCGACGAAATCCGGCCAGTCGACCGTTTCTTTCAGCTCGGCCGCGATGGCCTGCGGCGCCTTTCTCAGGCGTTTGGCCAGACGGAAACACACGAGCGCGAGGTCGCCCATCTCGCGCTCGGGCGGCGTTTCGACCAGCTCCTCTATCTCCGCTTCGCTCATGTTGAGCGCGGTTTTCAGACGCGCGACGATCTGAGCCGAAAAATCCATCCTCTGCTTCCCCTTTGACCCGTTTTGCCCCCGCATTCGGGAGCCTGTCCATTGTAACATATTTTGCATATCACGCCAAACGCCCTCACCGCCCGGCTTACGCGAAGACCAGGTGGAAGACGTGCTGGTCGAGCAGCACGAGCGCGCCGATCACGAGGACGTAGACCGCAAAGCCGTAGAGTTTGTGCCGGCGTATGAAATTGAGCATGAACCGCACCGCAACGAGGCCGCTGAGAACGGCCATCGCGGTGCCGGCGATCACCGGGACCCAAGGCACGGCCACGGCCCCCGCCTGGACGATGTCCTTGGCCTGGAACACCATCGAACCGAGTATGGCCACGATCGACATCAGGAAGGAAAAGCGCGCCACCACCTCCCTGTCCAGCCCTGTTAACAGCCCGCCCGACATCGTGGCACCCGAACGCGACACGCCGGGCAGCAGCGCGACCCCCTGCGCAACGCCCATCACCAGCGCGTCGGTATAGCGGGCGGAGGAAAACTTGCGCGACGGGTTGCCCAGCCTTTCCGCGAGCACGAGCAGCAGGCCGGTGACGAGGAACGAAACGCCCAAAAACCCGCCCCCGAACGCCTTCTCGAAGAAGTCCCCGAACAAGAGCGCGAGGGCCACGACGGGGAGCGTCGCGACCAGCAGCAGGCGCATCGTCTTTCCCGTCGGATGCCTCAGTATGCCCATGACGTCCTTCCTGAGCACGATGACGACGGCCACCAGCGTCCCCAGATGCAGCATCGTATCGAAGAACAAGAACGAAGCCGACCCCGGATCGACCCCCATCACGGTCTGTAACAGCACCAGATGCCCCGAACTGCTCACGGGCAAAAACTCCGTCAGCCCCTGCACCAGCCCCAACACGAGAGCCTGGAATACGTCCATCGCCGGCACGCCCCTTCTTATCAAACGGCCGCCGACCAAAAGCCGGCAACTCTATACATCCATACATTATATCCTAAATCCGTCCCGCAAAAAACCGCCCCGAAAGAAAACACCGAAGATGTTTTTCGGCCGGTTCCTTTTGCTGCCCGGCCGGGCGTTTGAACCCGAGGCTATCATGATGTACAATAGTAGCCGGGTCAAGCGAAAACATTCTCCGAAAGGAACGCGAAAAATGACGAAGCTCGGGGTCATCGGACTGCCCAACGTGGGCAAGAGCACGCTTTTCAACGCCCTCACCGCCGTGGGCGCGCCGGCCGCGAACTATCCCTTCTGCACGATAGAGCCCAACGTGGGGGTTGTGCCCGTCCCCGACGCGCGGCTCGACGCGCTCGCTAAGCTCTACGCGCCCAAGAAGGTCACGCCCGCCGTGGTCGAGTTCGTGGACATCGCGGGGCTGGTGCGCGGCGCGAGCAGGGGCGAGGGCCTGGGCAACCGCTTTCTTTCGCACATACGCGAAGTGGACGCGCTGGTGCACGTGGTGCGCTGCTTTTCAAACGACGACGTCGCGCACGTGGAAGGCGGCGTCGGCCCCGCTCGCGACATAGAGACCGTCAATATCGAATTGGTCTTATCTGACCTCGATACGCTGGAAAAACGAGTCGAGCGCACCGCGAAACAGGCGAAAAGCGGCGACAAGAAGCTGATTTTCGAGCTCGAAACGCTCGGGCGCCTGCGCGCGCACCTCGAAAAAGGCCTGCCGGCGCGCACGTTTCCCGGTACAGAAGCCGAAACCGCCCTCGTCGGATCGCTTTTCTTGCTGACCGCCAAGCCCACGCTGTACGCGGCAAACATCGGCGAGGAAGACATCGCCAAAGACGCCGGCGCGCTCCCCCTGGTGAAAGAAGTCGAAGCCGCCGCGGGGCGGGAGGGCAGCCGCGTTCTCTCCATCTGCGCGCGCGTGGAAGAAGAGATCGCCACGCTGCCGCTTAAGGATCGCGGCGAGTTTTTAAACGCCGTCGGGCTGGAAGAATCGGGGCTGGACCGGCTCGCGCGGGAGGGATACGCACTTTTGGACCTTATTAGCTTTCTGACGGCCGGGCCCAAGGAAGTGCGCGCGTGGACCATCAGGCGCGGCACGCAGGCGCAGCAGGCCGCGGGAAAGATCCACACGGACTTCGAGCGCGGGTTCATCCGGGCCGAAGTCGTGCATTTCGACACGCTGATGAAATGCGGGTCGATGGCGGCCGCGAAAGAGCGGGGCCTGTTGCGCCTCGAAGGCAGGGACTACGTCGTTGCGGACGGCGACGTGGTGCTGTTCCGTTTCAACGTGTGACGTTTCGAATCCCGGAATACGGGTATATAGTTATGACAAAGGCCTGCCCGCGCGATCGGCGCCGGCGGCGTGCGGACGCGGGTTAAGGCCCCCGGCATGCGGGATAAACGGGTTTTTATCCACAGTTTCTGTATAAATCGTCAAAAAAAGGCGGGTTATCCACAGGTTATCCACAGATGGCGCGCAGCTATCGATTAAAGGGGGATTGCGTTTTGTCCTCTCAGGCCCTTCAGAGAATATTGCTCAGGTTCCAGCAGACCGAACTGACGGAGCGCGAAATCTACCGGCGCATCGCGAACCGCATCAAGGACGCGCACAACCGCGAAACGCTGCTTCAGATCGCCGACGAAGAACAGCGGCACTACGGCGTATGGGCAAACCATACGAAAAAAGAAGTCCGGCCCGTACGGCGCACGGTCGCGTGGTACGCTTTTTTGGCGAGGGTCTTCGGCTTCACCTTCGCCATCAAGCGGATGGAAGCGCGCTTCACCGACATGGACAACATCCCGCACGCGCTTTGCGAAGAACTCCTGCGGGAAGTGCCGGGGGCCGCCGGGGTGTTCGAGGACGAAGAGCGCCACGAACACGAACTCATCAGCATGCTCGAGGAAGAGCGCCTGCGGTACGTGGGTTCCATGGTGCTCGGGCTCAACGACGCGCTGGTCGAGATCTCGGGGAGCCTGGCCGGTTTCGCTTTCGCGATGCAGGACAACGGCCTGATCTCGCTCGCGGGGCTGATAACCGGCGTCGCGGCGACGCTGTCGATGACGTCGTCCGAGTTCCTCTCCGCGCGCTCCGAGGGAAAAGCCGCGGTAAAACCTGCCCTTTACACCGGCGTCGCCTATCTCATCACCGTCACGCTGCTGATCCTGCCCTATCTGCTGCTACCGAGAACGTCCTACCTCGAAGCGCTGGGCGTCATGCTCGGAGTGGTCGTTATTATCATCGCGTCGTTCAATTATTACATCGCCGTAGCCAAGGACCTGTCCTTCAAGAAACGGTTCCTCGAGATGGCGGGCATCAGCCTGGGCGTCGCGGCGCTGTCGTTCCTCATCGGCATCCTCGTCAAACAGGCGCTCGGAATAGACCTGTAGATCCCCCGGAAAATTGGTTGTAATTTTTGGAAAGTCCAGTATAGTATAAACAGTATAATGCGAATGACCCGGATTCCCCCGGTATCAGGAGGAGGGCTTCACGTAATGTTCAGGCTGCCCACGAAAAGGTTCGCGCTGTTCCTCTCGACGTTGCTGCTCGCGCTCGCTTTCGGGGCATTGTTGCCCGCACAGGCGGCCTTCGCCGCAAATCCGGTCATCGTACGGGGCCTGTTCGTAGGCTGCGGAGACTACGCGGGCGATATGTACGACCTCGCGCCGGACACGCTCAACGACGCGAACGAATGCTGCTACGTCTTCAACAACGCCTATTACGACAACAGGTCCCGGGTAAAAGGGAAAATGGTTCTTAAGACCAATGTCCGGCGGTCCGCGCTGCTAAGCTGCCTCAACCCCTCCAGCACGAGCAGCGCCTTTTACGGCGCCGACACAAACGACGTCTCCGTTTTCTTCTTCAGCGGCCACGGCGTCGACTTCGACGAGTACGGGCGCCCCGCCATCGTAGTGAGCGACGGAAACGCGGACGATACGGTGTCGGTCGATGCGCTGGAAGCCGCGCTGCACAAGATACCGGGGACGAAGATCGTCATACTCGACAGCTGTTTTTCGGGCGCCGTGATCGGCAAGTCCTCTTCGAGGAACGCGGCGCTGGTCCCGTCGGCCAAGGAAGCTTCCCCTACCGCCACCCCTTCCCCCACGATAAAGCCTCCGACGCAGGCCGAGCTTCAGGGATTCGCCGAGGCGCTGATCCAGCCTTTCGCCGAAGCGAACCGGACGGCGCGCGGCCTTCTGTCCAAGCCCGAATACATCGTGTTCACCGCCTGCGCCGGCTACGATTTTTCCTACAGCGAAGGGGACGGGGCGGACTCGATGGGACTGTTTACGAGGGCCTTTACCGACGGGCTGGGGCGGCTGGGGCAGCATGCGGCCGACGCCAACGCCAACAAGACCGTCACCGTCGACGAGGCGTACGACGCAGCCCGCGACCTATACTACGATTATTACAGGGAAAGATCGACCGCCCAGGTCTATCCGAGAAACTCATCGTACACGCTGATACGGTACCTGAAAAACGGGGCCGTCGCCAAGGGCAGGCTGAAAACCGGCTCCAGCGTCTACACCTCCACGCTGTCCCAAAAAACCGTTCTGGGGCGCATTAACGCAGGGACGACCGTAAACGTCTACGGCGCGCTCGGAAGCTACTACAAAGTGTACTCGGGCGGTTCCTACGGCTACGTACACAAGAACAACACGAGCATCGTGTCCGGCGAGGCGGAGAAACCCCGTCTGGGCGTGGGAAAGGCGAAAAAAACGACATACGTCTATACCTCCACCTCGACTTCCAGCAGGAAGCTGCGGACGCTCGGCGCGGGCACCCGTATGGACATCATGGGCGTTTCGGGCAGCTACTACATCGTGACGGCCGGGGGCGTAACCGGCTGCGTCCCGGCGAATACGGTCACCGTCGTGTCCGGCTCGGTGGGCCCGGCTCCGACGTCCCGGTACGTCCTGGCCGTAGGGAAAACGACGGGGAGCACGTATGTGTACAAAAACGCATCCGCTTCGAGCGCCAAGGTGCGCGCCCTTAAAACAGGCGCGCGGGTGACGATCACCTTCGTTTCGTCCTCTTACTATAAGGTCTGGGCATACGGCAACATCGGCTACGTGCCAAGGTCCAAGGTGAACATCGTTTCCGGCACGCTGGGCGGCAAAGCCCCCAAAAGCGCGAACACCTCGATCAACGCCCTGGCGAAGGCCAACGAAAAATGCTGCGTCTATTCGTCCGGCACCACGTCTTCGCCCAAACGGGGCACGTTAAAAAAAGGCGCCCGCATTTGCGTGCTCAGCGTAAAGGGCAACTTCTACAGGGTCCTGTACAAAGGGAAGACCGGGAGCGTCGTTTCGAAACGCCTGAAGATACTCACGCCCGAATACTTTTCCGGCGCAGGCGAGGCGAAGTCCAAATGTTATGTCTACAAATCCAGGACCATGACCAGCGCGAAAAAGCTCACGCTGCATACGGGCGGGTGCGTAAGCATCCTGGGCGTATACGGCAATTTCTACAAGGTCACCGTCAGCGGGGTCAACGGGTATATCCCCGTCAAGTTCATCAAGGTGCTGTAGTTTTTTTGCGTGCGAACGCCTCCCGCGCAGGGAGGCGTTTTTGCTTTATATTCTTAGTCATACAATCGATACGCGCGGACGTTTATCAGGCTCCTGCGCGCTTTTGGTTCGCTCTACTCTTCCGCGTTTTCTTCTCCGGCTTCCTCGACGTCTTCCTCGCCCTGCAACACGGCGACGGACACCACTTCCGTGTCCTCGCCGACGCGCATGAGGCGCACGCCCTGCGTATCGCGGCTTATCGTGGATATGTCGGCCACCTTCATGCGTATGAGCGTGCCATCCATGCTGATGAGCATGAGTTCCTCCGTCCCGTCGACCACCATCACGCCCACCAGGTCACCGGTGCGCCCGGTTATGTGCATGATCTTGATGCCCATGCCGCCGCGGTTCTGCAGGCGGTATTCCTCTTCGCCGGTGCGCTTGCCCATGCCCTTTCGGGTGATGGCCAGTATCTGCGAGCCGGGGACGACGCGCGCCATGTCCACCAGTTCGTCGCCCTTGGCGAGGCGTATGCCCCTGACGCCCTGGGCGTTCCTGCCCATCGGCCGGATGTCCTTCTCGTGCATGCGCAACGACTTCCCGCGGCGCGTCCCCAGCAAGAGTTCGTCGTCCCCGCCGGTCGCCAATGCGCGGATGAGTTCGTCGTCCTCCCTGAGGCTGATCGCGATAAGGCCGGTTTTCCGTATGTTGGAAAGCTCGGGTACGCGCGTTTTCTTCACGAGGCCGCGCCGTGTCGCCATCACGATGAACCGGTTGCCGTTGTTTTCGGGCGAAACCGGGAAGACGGCCGTTACCTTCTCCCCGCCAGCGAGCTGGAGCATGTTCACGATCGCCGTGCCCCGCGCGTGGCGCCCGGCCTGCGGGAGCTCGAAACACCTGAGCTGGTGCACGCGCCCGCGGTTGGTGAAGAACAGGAGCTTGCTGTGCGTGGAAGTCACGAACAGCGTTTCGACGAAGTCCTCCTCGCGCGTCTGGAGCGCCGCGACGCCGCGCCCTCCCCTTCGCTGGCTGCGGTAGGTGTCCACGCCCAGGCGCTTGATATAGCCCAGGTGCGTGAGCGTGACGACCATGTCCTCGGGCGTTATCATGTCCTCGATATCGATGTCGCCCGCCGCCGGCTCGATCGCCGTGCGCCGCTTGTCGGCGAATTTCTTCCTGATCTCCAGCAGTTCGTCCTTGATGATCGAACGCACCATGTCCTCGTTTTCCAGCACTGAGCAGAGGTAGGCGATCGTATCCTTGAGCTTAGCGTACTCCTCGTTGATCTTCTCCCGCTCCAGGCCGGTCAGCCGCTGCAGGCGCATCTCGAGTATCGCCTGGGCCTGCTTCTCGGACAGGCCGAAGCGCTCCATCAGGCCTGTGCGCGCCTCGGGCGTTGACGGGCTCCGCTTGATGAGGGCGATGACCTCGTCGATGTTGTCCAGCGCGATGACCAGGCCTTCGAGGATATGCGCGCGCGCCCGCGCCCGCTCGAGGTCGAACGTGGTCCGCCTGATGATCACATCGAACTGGTGGCTGATGTAATGCCCGATGAGTTCCTTCAAGGTAAGCACCTTCGGCTCGCCGTCCACCAGCGCGATCATGATCGCCCCGAAGGTCTCCTGCATCTGTGTGTGTTTGTACAGGTAGTTCAGCGTGACGTTCGCGTTCACGTCCTTTTTCAGTTCGATGACAACGCGCATGCCGTTGCGGTCCGACTCGTCCCTGAGGTCGCTGATGCCCTCGAGTTTTTTGGCGCTGACCAGCTCGGCGATCTTTTCGACGAGGCGCGCCTTGTTCACCTGGTAGGGCAGTTCGGTCACGACGATGCGCGATCGGTTCGCGCCGTAGGTCTCGATCTCGGCGCGCGCGCGCGTGATGATCTTTCCGCGGCCGGTCCTGTAGGCTTCGCGGATGCCCGACTGCCCCATGATGAGGCCGTGCGTCGGGAAGTCCGGGCCGGGAACATGGCGCATCAGGCCGTCGAGCGTGATGTCCGGGTCGTCGATCTGCGCGACGACGGCGTCGATCACCTCGCCGAGGTTGTGGGGCGGAATGTTGGTCGCCATCCCGACCGCGATGCCGCCGCTGCCGTTTACCAGCAGGTTCGGGAAGCGGGAGGGCAGCACGGCGGGCTGTTTGAGCGTTTCGTCGAAGTTGGGGACGAAGTCCACCGTCTCTTTTTCGATGTCGCGAAGCAGCTCCATCGCGATGTGCGCGAACTTGGCCTCCGTGTAGCGCATGGCCGCAGCGGAGTCGCCGTCGACCGAGCCGAAGTTGCCGTGCCCGTTGACGAGCATGTACCGCGTGGAGAAGTCCTGCGCCAGCCGCACCAGCGCGTCGTACACCGACGAGTCGCCGTGCGGGTGGTATTTGCCCAGCACGTCGCCCACGATGCGCGCGCATTTGCGGAACGGTTTGTCGGGGGTGAGCCCGAGTTCGCTCATCGAGTACAGGATGCGCCGGTGCACCGGCTTCAGGCCGTCGCGCACGTCGGGGAGGGCCCTGTTTATGATGACCGCCATCGCGTAGGAAATGAAGCTTTTCTTCATCTCCTGTTCGATGTCAATGGGTATGATGTTCTTGCTTATCGCTTCCAAATTATCACTCCTGTGGCCTGTGCGCATGGCGTTGACCCGCCTTCAAGCGGGGGCCGTTATTTAAAATCCATACAAAACCCGCCGGGCCGTTTCGCCGCTGTCCGGCGGCGCATCAAACGTCGAGAGACGTGACCATCTTGGCGTTTTCCACGATGTATTCGCGCCGCGGCTCGACCTTGTCGCCCATCAGGATCGTGAATATCTCCTCGGCCTCCAGCGCGTAGTCGAGGGACACCCGCAACAGCGTGCGCTTCTCGGGGTTCATCGTAGTATCCCAGAGCTGCTCGGGGTTCATCTCCCCCAGGCCCTTGAACCGCTGGATCGCAGAGCTGTCTCTGCCGAGTTCGCCCAGTACGGCGTCGAGCTCCGCTTCGCTGTAGGCATAGCGCTCCGCCTTGTTCTTCACGATCTTATACAGCGGCGGCTGCGCGATGTACACGTGCCCCGTCTCGATGAGGGGCCTCATATACCGGTAGAGGAAGGTCAGCAGCAGGATGCGGATATGGCTCCCGTCCACGTCCGCGTCGGTCATGCAGATGATCCGGTCATAGCGGAGCTTCTCGAGCGCGAAGTCCTCGTCGATGCCGGCCCCGAACGCCGTGATCATCGCCTGTATCTCGTTGTTGGCGAGCACCTTGTCCAGCCGCGTCTTCTCGACGTTGAGGATCTTGCCCCGAAGCGGCAGGATTGCCTGGAACCGCCGGTCGCGGCCCTGCTTGGCGCTCCCCCCGGCGCTGTCGCCCTCGACGATGAATATCTCGCATAACCGGGGGTCCTTCTCCGAACAGTCGGCCAGCTTCCCCGGTAACGACGACGATTCGAGCACCGTCTTGCGGCGCGTGAGTTCGCGCGCCTTGCGGGCCGCATCGCGCGCGCGCGAAGCCGTAAGGCACTTCTCCAGCACGATGTGGCTGACCGCCGGGTTCTCCTCCAAGAAGGCCGAGAGCCCCTCGCCTATCGCCGAATCGACCAGCGCGCGTATCTCGCTGTTGCCCAGTTTCGTCTTGGTCTGGCCCTCGAACTGCGGCTCCAACAGCCTGACGTTTACGATCGCGCTAAGGCCTTCGCGGATGTCCTCGCCCGCGAGGTTGTTGTCCGTGCTCTTGAGTATGTTGTACTTGCGGGCGTAGTCGTTGACGACGCGGGTGAGCGCGCTCTTGAAGCCCGACAGATGCGTCCCGCCCTCGGCCGTAGCGATGTTATTCGCGTAAGCGCGTATGTTTTCGACATAGGTGTCGTTGTACTGCAACGCGATCTCGACAAAAGACGTGTCCTTCCTGGAAGATATGTATATCGGTTCGTCGAAGAGCACGTTCTTGTTCTTGTTCATGAACTTGACGAACGAGACGATGCCGCCTTCGAAGAAGAAGAGGCTGTGCAGGGGCACGTCGGGTCGCAGGTCCTTGACCGTGATCGTGATTTCCTTGTTTAAAAAAGCGAGCTCGCGCAGGCGGAGCTTGAGCATGTCGTACTGGAAGACCGTCACTTCGAAGAGCTCCGCGCTGGGCATGAAGGTGATCGTCGTGCCCGACCCTTCGCAGGAGCCTTTCACAGAAAGCGGCGTCACGGGCTTCCCGTCCTCGTAGCGCTGGCAGTAACGTTTCCCTTCGCGGCGCACCTCGACTTCGAGCCAGGACGAGAGCGCGTTGACCACCGACAGGCCCACGCCGTGCAGCCCGCCCGACACCTTGTAGCTCTCCCCGCCGAATTTCCCGCCCGCGTGCAGGACGGTGAGCGCCACCTCCACGGCCGGCTTTCCCGACTGCCTGTGTGTGTCGACGGGTATGCCCCTCCCGTTGTCGGATACGGTGATCGACCCGTTTTTGTTGATGGTCACATCGATCCTGTCGCAATAACCCGCGAGCGCCTCGTCTATGCTGTTGTCCACCACCTCGGTGACGAGATGGTGCAGCCCCCGGACGTCCGTGGAGCCGATGTACATGCTCGGGCGCCTGCGCACCGCCTCCAGGCCTTCGAGCACCTGGATCTGGGACGCGTCGTATGTTTCCCTTTTGTTGAGGATACGGTCGATTTCGGACATAGTTATCCCTTCTATACTCCAAACTCAAACTGTTTACGGCATGCGCAATCAGCCGTTCATTCTTTCCACAAAACTGCAGCGCTTGAAAAGCGTACTGGACGAGATGGTCGAACAGCGGATCGCGCATCCGTTGCCCGGCATGCCGTTTCGAAGACTGATGCCGCGCCTGTCGCAGCCCGACGTTATCACATAGGACTTGCAGCTTTCCGCGTTCTTCTTCTCGAATTCCGCCCGCACACGGTCGAACCGCCTGCGCATCTCCTTGGAAGCGTTGGCGGTCTCGACATCGATGATCGCAACGATGTCCTGAGCCGCGATCATCGTATCACCGCCGATATGCAAAACCATTCGTCTTTTCCCTTTCTTGGAAAACTCGGACGGCCTGCACATAAAAGCGGCCCGACACCGCCCTTGAAACGCCTCCCGCGCTCAAGACCGGCTAAGGCCCTTGCCGCCGGCTCCCCTGCATTTTACGTACTTTAATTATACTCCATTCCCGGCAATTTATAAAGTCCCGAAGCAAAGAAAACCCCGGCCGTATTATTAAGCCCGGTCTCGCGAACCGCATTTGCCGGCAGGGGAAAACCTGCTTTTGGCCGCATGAATCCGTCAGGCGCCGTCAATGCGCTTAGCCCGGCCTTCTTTGACGGCAAATGAGGCCTTTGCCCCTTCCACGGGGGCGGTACAGGTCAACAGCGCCTGCCCGCCGCCGAGCCTTTCGAGCAAACGGCAAGACCTGGTTGCGTCGAGTTCGCTGAGGACGTCGTCGAGCAGGAGCACCGGGCGTTTTTTTATAAGCGCTTCCATCGCCGCGCACTGCCCGAGCCGAAGCGAAAGTGCGGCGCTTCGCTGCTGCCCCTGCGAAGCGAACCGCCGCGCGTCCGCGCCGTTGACGGTGATGCGGACGTCGTCGCGGTGCACGCCCCTGGTGGTGTGGCCGCGCCGCAGGTCGGCCTGCAGCCGCGCCCTGAGCGCCGACAGGTATTCCCGTTCGTCCCCGGGGCGCGCGTCGATGCCCGTCCTGTATTCCAGCCCGAGCGCTTCGCCGCCGAAGAGCGCGGCGTGTTCTTTCGCACAGAGCGGCCCGAGCAGGCCGACGAGTTTTTCGCGCGCGGCCAGGATGCGCGCGCCGGCCCCGCAAAGCTGCGCGTCGAAACCCTCCATCGCCTCCGTGCTGCCGCGCTGCAAAAGGCGGTTTCTCTGCGCCAGCGCCCGGTTGTACACCTGGAGATCAAAAAGATATGCGGGTCTGGCCTGGCAGAGCAGGGTATCCATATAACGCCGCCGGAAAGCGGGCCCTTCCTTGACCAGCTGCAGGTCTTCGGGAGAAAACATCACCACCAGCAGCGCGCCCATCAGGTCCACGAGCCGGGAAATCGGGACCCCTTCGACCAGCACGCGTTTTTTCCCTTCCCTGAAAAGCCGCATCTCTACCGACCCGGTCCTGTCCTCCTTCTGCACGCGCACGCCCGTATAGGCCATATCGCATCCCCACCGCACCATTTCCGCGTCGGCCGCTCCCCTGTGGGATCTCCCGAGCGCGCTAAGGTAAACGGACTCGAGCAGGTTCGTCTTGCCCTGCGCGTTCTCCCCGAAAAAAACGTTGAGCCCGCCTGCGAGTTCGATGCGCGTTTCCTTTATGTTCCTGAAATCGACGAGATGGATGTTTCGCAGTATCATCGGCCTTTTGCCTCGCAGCGTTTCTTTCATTATCGGGCAGCGGCAGTATAAAAGCAAGCGCGAGGGCCTGCCTTATATTCAACGGCATCTTTCTCGGACCCTTGCCGCATGACAAAGCCATCGGCAGTTCCCCCGGAAGGGCTTTGCCGATGGCCCGGCAGTCCTATCGAAAAAATGGCCTGTGCTTCGCTCAATATATCCGCACCGGCAATATCAGGTACGTGTAGGCTTCGCCTTCCGGAGGGTGGGCGACGCAGGGGCTCACGCTGCTGTTGAAGTCGAGCACGATGCTCTCGTCCTCGATAACGCGCAGCACGTCCAGTAGATAGGCTGCGTTGAAGGCGATTTCCAGCTCCTTGCCCTCGAAATCGCAGTCCACGCGCTCGAAGGCGTTGCCCATCTCGGACCGGGACGTTATCGCGATGCCCTCCTCCGAGACGGAGAGCTTGACGAGGTTGTTCTGGCCCTCCCGCGCGAGGAGCGACGCCCTCTCGATGCTCGAAGTCAGGTCCGCGCACTTCACATGCACCTTGGTGGCATGTTCTTTCGGGATGATCTGCCCGTATTTGATAAACTCGCCCTCGAGCAGGCGGGTAACGACGCAGGTGTCGCCCACCTCGAAGCGCGCATGGCCGGGAAACGTCGAAAACCGCACTTCGCCCTCGTCCTGAAGGACCTTTGCGATATCGTTGAGCGACTTCGCGGGGATGACGGCTTTCTGTTCCGGTGAAGCGGGGTCCGTTTGCTCCATGCGAAGCGCCAGCCTGTACCCGTCCAGCGCGACCATCGTCATGGCGCCGGCCTCCACCTCCAGGAGGGCGCCCGTCAACACGGGCTTCGTCTCGTCGCTGGCCGTGGCGAAAACCGTCTTTTTTATCATGTCCCTCAGCGTCTTCTGCGCGAGGACCATGATGTCCTCGCCCTGCTCGGACGGCATTTTAGGGAATTCGTCCGCGCCCAACCCCTGCAGCGTCGTACGGGAAGAATTACAGCATATCGTCGCCGCGTTTCCCTCGTCGACCGAAACCTCCATCTCTTCGGGCGGAAGACGCCTGAGAAGCTCCGATAACAGGCGCCCTGGCAGCACGACAACGCCCTCTTCGAAGACGGACGCATCGATGCGCGTTTCTATCTGCAGGGACATGTTCATGCACTTGAAATACACATTATGTCCTTCTGCGCGTATGTGTATGCCTTCGAGCATGGGGAGTGTGGATCTGACGGCCATGGCCCTGGAGACCATAGAGACGGCGAGGGCAATATGCGGTTGTGTACAGGTAAATCGCATCTGCTTGCCTCCTTGTTGTTTTGGTAAATGATTTAATAGTAATAGTAGTAGTAATAAGGGGTGTGAAAACTGTGGACAAGCCTTGAACCCCTTTGATCAAAAGGCTTTCAGCGTGTTGAGCAAACTGGCGCGAGCCTGTGTAAAAGCTGTTTAGAAGCCCGTTTGACCTGTGCAAACACAGGGGATTACTCCTGTATGCGTTCCTTGATGTCCTCTATCTTCATGGCGAAGGCCGTGTCCGCTTCCATGGAGTTAACGATCTCGCGGCAGGCGTGCATCACGGTGGAGTGGTCCCGGCCGCCGAAGATATCCCCGATTTTTGGAAGCGAAAGCCCGAGTATGTCGCGGATGAGGAACATGCTTACCTGCCTGGGATGCGAGATATTGCGGTCACGGCGTTTCGTGGAAAAATCCTCCGGTTTCACGCCGTATTCCTCGGCTACGATCTGCTTGATGAGGTCGGGCGTGATCTGCTTTTTCCGGATGGAAAAGAAGTCCTTCAGCGCATCGCGGGCGATTTCTATCGTGGGCTGGCAGTCATTGAGGGCGGAATAGGCGATCACGCGGTTAAGCGCGCCTTCCAGCACCCTTATGTTGCTCTCTATCTGAGCGGCTATGTAATAGACGATGTCGTTGGGAATCTCCACGTCCTCGGCCTGCGCCTTCTTAAAGAGGATGGCGACGCGGGTCTCGTAGTCGGGAGGCTGTATGTCGGCGATAAGGCCCCACTCGAAACGGGAGCGAAGGCGCTCCTCGATGGTCGGTATTTCCTTGGGTTGCTGGTCGGACGTGATGACGATCTGTTTGTTGGTCTCGTGCAGCGCGTTGAACGTGTGGAAGAATTCCTCCTGCGTACGCTCCTTGTCCGCGATGAACTGTATATCGTCGATCATGAGGCAGTCGACGTTTCTGAAACGCTGCCTGAATTCCTCGTTTGTCCCTTTTTGTATCGAACGGATGAGCTCGTTGGTGAAAGTCTCGCTCGTGACGTATTCCACGCGCATGGAAGGGTCGTTTTTAAGGATCTGGTTGCCGATAGCGAGCATCAGGTGTGTCTTTCCGAGGCCGGAACCGCTGTAGATGAAAAGCGGGTTGTAGGTGACGCCGGGGCGGTCGGTCACGGCCTGGGCGCCGGCGTGCGCGAAACGGTTGGAGTTCCCGACCACGAATGTATCGAACGTGTATTTAGGATTCAACAGCGGTTTGTCCCACTGCCCCGTCCTGAGCTGTTTCTTCATGCCGATGACGGCGCTTTCCGAAGGAAGAACGAGCTCGACCGCAATGTCCTTCTCGGCGGCGCTGCGCACCGCCGAAGAAAGTATGAGCGAATACCGCATGTTGATGATGTTCCGTATCAGGTCCGAGGGGACCTCGAGAAACAGCACGTCGTCGCTCATTTGGAGGGGAGAAAGGTTTTTAAAGTAGGAGCTGTAATTCCCTTCGTTCACCTCGGAGCGTATTTTCTCCAGCGCATTCCGCCATATTTCGGTCAAGTTCGACATTGCGGGCCTCCCTTCCACAAAAAAAGGGTCGAAACGGCGTACGAAACCCGATGCGCGAGTGACGGACCTGCCGAAACGGCCCAGGTGTTGACAGTTTGTCCACCGGTTATCCGCACTGCGAAACTGCCAAAAACAAGCGCGCCTCGTGGTTTTATCCACAGATAGCCGGCGTTGTCCACATGGTTATCCACAGAATTTCCGAAAAAAAACCAAGCGCTCGTTACCGCTTCTAATGAATGTATTTTATCATATCAAATATGGCCTGCGGGTGCAATCGAAAATAAGCGGTCATATGCGGCGGGATATCTGGAAAACGGACCCGAAACGGGATGTGGTTCGGCAATGCATCAATTTCTTGACACCTCAGGTGGTATCGACTATAATACTTCGTGTATGTGAACGCACGCTGCGCACGAATTTTTTGGCGCGCACATTCACGCGCATTATGAATCGATGAGGTATAACCATGCTGCAAACGTATCAACCGAAGAAACGAAAGAGGAAAAAGGTGCACGGATTCCGCAAGAGGATGTCGACGACGCCGGGGCGCGCCGTGCTTCGCCGCAGGCGGCGCAAAGGAAGAAAAGTGATTTCAGCGTAGGCCGGACACGGCCTTTGTTTTTCTTGGAGCCTTTCGGGGTGGGGACGCTTCCTGCAAACAGGAGGCAGCAGGCAGAAGTGAATAGAAAATATTCGTTGAAAAAGAACCGCGATTTCCAGTATATCTACAGACGGGGGAAAGCCAAGGGATCCAAATCGATGCTGCTCCTTTTCATCGCGCAGCGCACGGGCCCTGTAGCCGTCGGGTTCTGCGTGAGCAAGAAGATCGGCAACAGCGTCGTGAGGAACCGCGTGAAACGGCGGATGAAAGAGGCTTTCAGGCCCGAGATCGAAAAGCTCAGACCGGGCAGCCGGATGGTCTTTATCGCCCGCCCGCCGCTCGCGGAGGCGGATTTCGAGCAGATCAGGAAAACGATGCAGTATCTTTTGAAAAAATCGGGGATGTTCAGGGAGGAGGGAATATGATCCGCCGTATCATGACGGGCGCGATCCGTTTGTACCAGAAGCATATCTCCCCATCGCTCCCCAGGTCCTGCAAGTTTTACCCGACCTGTTCCCAGTATGCCCTTGTGGCGATAAAGCGCCACGGACCCATAAAAGGCCTGGGCCTGGCCGTCTGGCGTATTCTCCGCTGCAATCCGTTCAGTCAGGGCGGCTACGATCCTGTCCCCCCGAAGAAGCGGGACGGCCGACAATCGAACGTTACTGTGCCAAATCGGTAAACGCGGGAGGAAAATACCTTGGGCTTTCTATATGATAATTTCATCTCCGGTTTCTTCAGCACGGCGCTCCGGTGGATCCATGACGCGCTGACCGGAAACTACGTGATCGCGATACTCCTCGTGGCCCTGCTTCTAAGGCTGGTCCTGCTGCCGCTGGACGTCAAGCAAAAGCGCCAGATGCGCAAGATGACCGCGATGCAGGAGAGGGTCGACAAGATCAAGGAACGCTACGCCAACAACAAGGAGAAACAGCAAAAGAAAATATCGGAACTATATAAACAGGAAGGGGTCAGCCCGTTTTCGAGCTGCCTGCCCCTGTTGTTCCAGTTCGTGTTCCTGCTCGCGTTCTTCGGGGCCGTCCGTTCGCTGTCCAACCACGAGACGGTGGCCATGGTGGCCCAGGCCGCGAGGGAAGGCACGCAGGTCCATCTGCCGTCGTTTTTGTGGATAAAGAACATCTGGCAGCCCGACGCGCTATCGCTGATAGAATACACGCCCAACGTGCTCCCCAGCGCCGCCGATTTCCAGAACATCATCGCCGGCGCGCCCGCGCTCAAGGAGATGCTGCCGCAGGGGTTTGACTACGCCAAGGTCGTCGCGCCTACGATTAGCAGGTACATGGCCGGCGGCGCGCAGGGATTCTTCGAACAGATCGGCGTGGTGTTCAAACAGTCCAACGGCCTGTTCCTGCTGCCGGTTCTGGCGGGGGCATCCGCGTATTTCCAGGGAATTTACCAGATCAAATCGGGCATGGTACAGCAGCAGGGCAAGATCATGAAATACGGTCTCCCGCTGTTTTCGGTGTATATCTGCGCGGTCACGGGGACGGCTTTCGCCATCTACTGGACATTCACCAACGTGTTCTCCATCGTACAGCAGCTTGCGCTGAACGCGTATTTCAGGCGCGAGGAAGAAAACGGCGGCGAAGGCGGCAAGGAGAAGAAATTCAGCCTGGCGTTCTGGAAGCGGAAAAAGGAAAAAGACGTGAAGGAACCCGGCAGTTCGAAGGAGGATACATGATGGATAGCGTTCAGGGGACCGGCAAGACGGTGGAGGAAGCGGTCGAAAACGCGCTGAAGAAACTGCAGATCGCTGAAGAGGACGCCGACATCGCGATAGAAAGCGAAGGTTCCAGGGGGTTGTTCGGCATCGGATCGAAGCCGGCGGTGGTCAAGGTGGCCAAAAAGCCGGCGGTGGTCGAGGCGGAGAAGAAGCCGGAGAAGAAAGAAGCCGCGATGGAGTTCATACGGGGCGTATGCGAGCGGATGGGGATAAGCGTCACCGTTGAGGAAACGCAGATAGACGACGGCTACAGGCTCACGCTCAGGAGCGACACGATGGGCACGCTCATCGGCTACCGCGGAGACACGCTCGACGCGCTGCAGTATCTGACCAACCTCGTAGTGAACCGGAACGCCAAGGAGTACACGCGCGTGATGCTGGACAGCGAAAACTACAGGAGCAAGCGCCAGCACACGCTGGAACGTTTGGCCGCAAAATACGCCAGGCGCGCCAGGGAGACGGGCAAGAGCATATCGCTCGAACCCATGAAACCGTACGAGCGCCGGGTGCTGCACGCAACCCTGCAGAACAACGAGCACGTGACGACATACAGCGAAGGCGAAGAACCCTACCGCCGCGTGGTCATCAAACCCAGGTGAGCGAGCCGGGCGCGCGGCGGGCGAAAATTACCGCACGGATACGGGATGCTGATTCCCGTCCGGCACGCGCCTGACCCGTTGATACGACGACAAATACCAAAGGGATTAGCTTCGGCCGGGCTGCGCCTTTTTGCGCAGTCCGCCTCTATTTCAGGAACAGAGGGAAACGCACATGGACCCCGCAAACGACACCATATACGCCCCCGCCACGCAAGCGGACGCGGGCGGCATCTGCATCGTGCGCATCAGCGGGCCGCGCGCGAAAGAAGTCATTCAAACGGCGTTCAGCCGGCCCGTATGCGACCGCCCGCGCGTGATGACCTACGGGCACGTGACCGACGGCGGCCGCGTGCTCGACGAGTGCATGGCCGTGTTTTTTCCCGCTCCTTGGACCTATACCCGCGAGGACGTCGCGGAACTCCACCTGCACGCTTCGCCCGCCGGGGTCGCCGGGGTGCTTTCGCTCCTCGCGTCACAGGGGCTGAGGCTCGCCGATCCGGGCGAGTTCACGCGGCGGGCGTTCATGAACGGGCGCATCGACCTGAGCAGGGCCGAAGCGGTGATGGAGTTCATCACGGCGCAGACGCGCGCGGGGGCGCAGGCGGCGCTGTCGCGGATGCAGGGGTCGCTTTGTCAGCGGATCGAGGGGCTGAGCGTGCGGGTGACGGACCTGCTCGCCGGCATCGCCCTGTGCGTGGACTACCCCGAGCACGACGCGGAAGAAGCCGCGCTCGAGGACGTCCGGGCGGGCACGGAGGCGCTGATAGCGGACGCTAACGCGCTTTTGGACACGGCCAAAGGCGGCATCATCCTGGCCTCTGGCCTTAAAGTAGCGATCTGCGGGCGCCCCAACGTGGGGAAGTCCACGCTCTTCAACGCGTTCCTCGGACAGGAGCGGGCTATCGTCACGTCCGAAGCGGGCACCACGCGCGACGCGATCGCGGAACGCATCGAGGCCGGCGGGGTCATGATGATCGTCACCGACACCGCGGGCATACGGGAAGCCCAGGCCGAGGCCGAGCGCCTGGGGGTGGAGCGCGCGTTGCGGGCGCAGGAGGAGGCCGACCTGCTGCTCGTCGTCGTCACGCCGGAACTCGCGCCGGGCGACATCGAACTGATGGAGAAGACGCGGCACAGGATACGGCTGATCGCGGTGAACAAATGCGACGTCTTACCGCCTGACATGGACGCGCTCGGCCGGGACGCCGCCGACGCGATGCCGGTCAGCGCGAAGACCGGGCAGGGCCTGGAGGACCTGAAGCGTGCCGTGGTGGAGCGCGTGCTGGGCGAAGGCTTCGCGCCGCCGCCGGTCGCCATAGCCAACCACCGGCAAAAGGACGCCCTGATGCGCGCGCGTGACGCGCTCATGGCCGCGCGGAACGCTGCCATAGAAGGCGTGCCGCCGGACCTGATCGCAGTGGACCTGACGGAAGCCGCGCACGCGCTGGGCGAAATCACGGGAAGGACCGTCGACGAGGACGTGATCGAACGCGTGTTCGAAAAGTTCTGCGTCGGCAAGTAGGGAGGGCGGAGAATGGCATATGAAGCGGGCTCCTACGACTGCATCGTGATCGGCGCGGGGCACGCGGGCTGCGAGGCGGCGCTCGCATGCGCGCGCCTCGGGTGCAGCACGCTCGCGCTAACGATGAGCCTGGACGCCGTCGCGCTGATGCCCTGCAACCCTTCGGTGGGCGGCACGGCGAAGGGAACGCTGGTGCGGGAGGTCGACGCGCTGGGCGGGGCCATGGGCCTTGCGGCCGACGCGGCCATGCTGCAGAGCCGGATGCTGAACACGAGCAAGGGCCCCGGCGTGCAGGCGCTGCGCGTGCAGGTGGACAAGCGCGTCTACCGGCGCGAGATGCGCCGCATGCTGGAGGAACAGGAGAACCTGCGCCTGACGGAAGGCGAAGCGGCGGAACTTTTGATCGATGGCGGGCGGGTTACGGGCGTTAAGACGGCGTCGGGCGCTCTATATCGCGCGAAGGCCGTGATCGTCTGTACGGGCGTGTACCTCGGCGGGAGGATCCACCGGGGGACGCACAGCTTCCCGGGCGGACCGTGCGGCCTTCGCGCCGCCGCGCATCTGACGGAGGCCCTAAATAAGGCGGGCGTCCCCCTCATGCGGTTCAAGACGGACACGCCGCCCAGGGTGCACGCAGACAGCGTGGAATACGCCCGCATGGACCGCCTCGACGGCGACGCTCTCCCGCGCGCCTTTTCTTTTCTGACCGAAACGCCACGAAAGGGCGATACGCCCTGTTACCTGACCTACACCAACGAAAAAACGCACGGCATCGTGCGGGAAAACCTGCGGCTTTCGTCGATGACCCGCGGCGCGGGCGAGCCGGGGCCGCGCTACTGCCCGTCCATCGAAGAAAAGGTAATGAGGTTCCCCGACAGGACGCGGCACCAGGTCTTCGTCGAGCCCGAATCCGAAGAGACCCGCGAGATGTACCTGCAGGGCCTGTTTTCGGGGCTGCCCGAGGACGTGATGGATAGGGTGCTCCGGACGATACCGGGCCTGGAGCGCGCGCGGGTCATGCAGAGCGCCTACGCCATCGCCTACGACTGCATAGACGCGCGCGAACTCGGCCTTTCGCTGGAGAGCAAGCGGATAGCCGGCCTGTATTTCGCGGGGCAGGTGAACGGGACGTCGGGGTACGAGGAAGCGGCGGCGCAGGGCGTGATGGCCGGGATCAACGCGGCCCTGAAGCTACGGGGGAGGCCCCCGCTCGTGCTGACGCGCGCGCAGGCCTATATTGGCGTGCTCATCGACGACCTGGTCACGAAGGGGACGGACGAGCCCTACAGGATGATGACGTCGCGCGCGGAATACCGCCTGCTCCTGCGCCACGACAACGCCGACCTGCGCCTCACCGCGCTGGGGTATGCGGTGGGCTCCGCGTCGCAAAAAAGGTTCGAGCGCGCGGAGGCAAAGCGCGCCGCGGTTGCGGAGGCCATCGAGAGCCTGGGCCGATACGTGCTGCCGCCGTCGGCCGCGCTGGACGTCCTGCTCCAAAAACAGGGCTATCCCCCCGCAGGGGCGGGGCTTCGCGTGAACGAAGCCCTCAGGCGGCCCGGCGTGCGGTACGAAGACCTGCGCGCAGCATACGGCACACTGCCCGTGCTCGATGCCGAAGTGCTGGAGCAGGTCGAGATCGAAATGCGCTGCGCGGGGTATATCCAGCGCCAGAAAAGGCAGGTGCGGCGGCTGGAGCGCATGGAGGCCCGCGCCATCCCCGACGGTTTCGATTTCGGGTCCGTGCGGAGCCTGCGCGCCGAGTCCGTCGAAAAGCTCCTCGCCGTAAGGCCCGCGACCCTGGCGCAGGCCGCGCGCATACCGGGCGTCACGCCCGCCGACATCGCGGTGCTGATGGTGCTCCTCGAACGCATGCGCCGGGAAGGGACAAAGGCATGAACGGGGAAGCGTTCCGGGAAAAGCTGCGCGCGGTCCTTCAAAAGATGGGGATCGTCCTCGAAGATGAGGCCGCTTACAGGCTCGCCCGATTCAACGCGATGGTCTACGCCCGCAATCGAACGCAAAACCTCACCGCCATCGACGAAGCGGATTCGCCGCTAATGAACTTCGCGGATTCCTTGGCTGCGCTGCCCTATATCGAAGGCGCCGGCAAGGCCTGCGACATTGGCAGCGGCGCTGGGTTCCCCGGCATCGTCCTCGCGATCGCGCGGCCGGGCGTTATGTTCACGATGCTGGAAGCGCAAAAAAAGCGCGCGGGGTTCCTTTGCGACGCCGTTCGGGAACTGGGGCTCGAAAACGCGCGGGCGGTCCATATCCGCGCCGAGGACGCGGGACGGGACCCTTCGTACCGCGAGCGCTTCGACGTCGTGGCGGCCCGCGCGCTGGCCGCCGCCCCGGTGCTCTGCGAATACGCGATGCCGCTTCTTAGCGTGGGCGGGCGCATGATCGCGTACAAAGGAGCCCTGGCGGGAAATGAGGCACAGGGCGCCCACAGGGCGCTTCAGGCCCTGGGCGGGGCGAAGGCGCGTACAGTGCCCGCCGGGGTCCCAGGCCTTGGGCACACGCTCTTCATCGCCGAAAAGACCGGCCAAACGCCCGATAAGTATCCGAGGCGGGCGGGCGTCCCGAAGAGGAAACCGATCGCGTGACGTGCGAAACGCGTCGAACGAACACGAAACGGAGGCGAACAAAGAGAAAGAGGGAGAATAAGACAGAATACGAGGAAATATAAGCGAATAGCAACGAGTATTGCGAATATGAAGGAATATATAACGGGAGCGTAGAATAGTAGTCTATGCTTTTTTATATTGAGGGGTGAGCGTATGCTAGGCCTCATAGAGCTGAAAAAGGAGAAACGGAGAAAAGAGAGGGACGGGCCGCCCGGGCAGAAACTGCTGGAGATACCCGTGGATTATATCCGCTCGAACCCGGCGCAGCCGAGGCGGACGTTCAGTGATCAGTCCATCGAGGAGCTGGCGCTTTCCATACGCAGTTACGGGCTATTGCAGCCGGTCTCCGTGCGCATGTGCGGCCAAAACGACTACGAACTCATCGCCGGGGAGCGCAGGCTCAGGGCCATAAAGACGCTCGGTGAGAAAACGATCACCGCAATCGTATTTCCGGCACAAGAGAAAGAGAGCGCGATCCTCGCCCTGGTCGAGAACCTGCAGCGCGAGGACCTGAACTATTTCGACGAGGCCCAGGCCTATTACGAGATCCTGCGCGAACACGGAATGACGCAGGAGGAATTGGCGCGCTGCCTGGGCAAGAACCAGTCGACCGTAGCCAACAAGCTGCGCCTTTTACGCGTGGGAAGGCCGGTGCGCGAGGTTGCGGAGAAAAACGGGCTTACCGAGAGGCACGTGCGCGCGCTGCTACGGCTGGCCGACGAAAAGACCCAGCTTTTGATCGCGCAAAAAGCCGCGGCGCAGGCGCTTTCCGTGAAGCAGACGGAAGCGCTGGTCGAACGCGCCGTGGAAGAGGTGACGCGCGGAAAAAAACCCAATGTGCGCCTTATTCACAGGGACTACCGCCTGTTTGTCAATTCCATAAGGAGCACCGTGAAACAGCTGAACACGCAGGGGCTGAACGTGGATTTTATGACGAAGGATCTGGGGGAATCCATTGAGATAAAGGTCGTCGTTTCAAAAACATTGAAAGGAGAGAGTGTGAGAGGTAGGGGGATCCGCTAAGATCGGTTCCGCGAAAATTTAATATCGGGCCTGCCGGGAGCCTGTCCACTTCCATGCGAGTGGACAGGCTTCGTCTTTGCGTTCAAGCCTCGCCCCAGCGGCCGAAAGAGCGGGCGCGCCCGTCCGCCGCGCCGGGACGTTTGCCGTCGGCCGACGGCTTTTTACCTTGTTGCCGTGCGATTTATATTCTATAATAAGTGTGCGGTATAATAAAACCGCCGAAGTTTGCATTGGAGTGAACGCCGTTGTCCAAAGTGATGGCCGTGGCCAACCAAAAAGGCGGGGTGGGGAAGACGACGACCACCGTTAACTGCAGCGCCGCCCTCGCTCTGCGGGGGAAACGCGTGCTGGTGGTGGACGTTGACCCGCAGGGGAACTCCACGAGCGGACTGGGGCTGAACAGGGACGACGGGCAGCTCTCGGTCTACGACGTGCTGGTGAACGGCGCCCCGATCGAGGACGCGGTGCTGCCCACGCAGGTGGAGGGGCTTTTCGCTGTCCCTTCGGCGGTGAAGCTCGCGGGCGCCGAAGTGGAAATGGTTTCGATGGAACGGCGCGAGTATATCGTCAAGAACGCGCTGAGGAAGATCCGCGGCGGGTACGACTTCATCTTCATGGACTGCCCCCCTTCGCTGGGGCTGTTGACGGTCAACGCGCTGACCGCGGCCGATACGGTGCTGGTCCCCATCCAGTGCGAATACTATGCGCTCGAGGGCGTCACGCAGCTCATCAACACGATACGCCTGGTAAAAAAGCGGCTCAACCCCGGCCTGGAAATAGAAGGCGTCCTGCTCACGATGTTCGACCCGAGGACGCGGCTGTCGCTGCAGGTGGTGGACGAGGTGAAGGCGTATTTCAAGCATAAGGTCTTCAGTTCGCTCGTCCCGCGCAATGTGCGGCTGGGGGAAGCGCCCAGCTTCGGGATGCCCATCATGCTCTACGATTCCCAGTGCGCCGGGGCGCGCGCGTACGAGTACCTGGCCGAAGAGATCATAGAAAAGAACGAGGAGGCGGCGGTATGAGCGCAAAGCAGCAGCGGCGGCTCGGAAAGGGGCTCCAGGCGCTTATAGGGTCCGAAGAACCCGTATGGGACGAGCGGAAGACCGGCGAAAAGGGCGTGCGCCTCGTCGACGTCTTTCGCATCGACCCCAACCCCAAGCAGGCGCGCAAACGCTTCGACAAGGAGGCGCTCGAAGGCCTCGCGCAATCCATAGCGATCCACGGCGTGATCCAGCCGCTGATCGTCGGGGAACAGGGGGAAAGGTACTGCTTGATCGCGGGCGAACGCCGGTGGCGGGCCGCTAAAATGGCGGGCCTGGACAGGGTGCCCGCCATCGTGACCAACATGGAGGACCGCGCGCAGGTGGAGGTATCGCTGGTGGAGAACCTTCAGCGCGAGGACCTCAACCCGCTCGAAGAGGCGGCGGGCATAAGGTTCCTGATAGAAGAATACGGCCTGACGCAGGAGTCCGCGGCCGAGCGGGTTGGGAAGAGCCGCAGCGCCATAGCGAACGCGCTGAGGCTTTTGACGCTGCCTTCGCCCGTACAGGACCTGATCTGGACGGGGGAATTAAGCGCCGGCCACGCGCGCGCCCTGGTCGGGATCGAAGACCAGGACCTTCAGCAGCGCATGGCAAAAAAGGCGGTCGAAGACGGGCTGTCGGTGCGCGAGATGGAAGCGCTCAAAAGGGACGTGCAGCCAGAGAGGCGCAGGAAGGCCGGCGATGAGGCGATCCCGCTGGAACTCTTCGAGATGCAGGAGCGCCTGCAAAAAGCGACAGGGATGCGCGTGCGGATCGTGGGAAGCACCAGCAGGGGCAGGATCACGATAGAATACTACAACAGGGAAGAGATCGAACGGCTCTATGCGATCGTGCAGGACAAAGACGAATGTTTCACGTGAAACGCGTCGGAGCAAACTCTGCACCATCGTCGGAGCAAACTTCGCACCATCGTCGGAGCAAACTTCGCACCGCTCACCTTCGCGCAAGCGCAAAGGCTCGCTCGCTCCGTTGCTCCTCCTCTTCCCCGCAAAGCTGCGCTTTGCGGGGAGTTGTTCGGGCGGAGCTTCGCGGGAGTTGAATAAGCCGGGCTTCGAGGGATTGTTCGGACTGGGCATTGGGGGAATTCCTTAGGGAAAGCCTTCGCGAGCGCTGCGCCTTACCTCGTCTTCCTGCAAAGCGCCGCTTTGCAGGGGTTTCGGCGCGAAGGGCTCTGTAGGATTATTTGGGCGGGGCTTCGCGGGAGTTTGGAAGGTGTAAACAGAAACCGCGCAACCTACACTACAACGCGGTTATATGCGGAGCAAGAGAAGAAACCCGTAATCGGATAGACGAGCGTGAAAAAACCACGGCTCTTCTTTTTTTGCCGTCTAAAACAAGCAATATTAATTGTGTTTCTTAGAATAAAGTGCAAGAGTCAGGCGAGCACGTAATCATTATTTTGGTGTTTAGCAAGACTAATGCGTTGCGCGTACCCAACAGGGTTAACGCAAAACCGAAGTTTTTGTGAGGAAAGGAGGGCGGCGCGGAGTTTGCTCCGACGTGTTTCACGTGAAACAGTCAGAGTACCCCTCCGATCAGGGATAAGAGGAAGTTGGAGTTGTAGAAGAACGGCGCGAGCAAAGACCCGTCGATGTACTGGGCGATGGATTCGCCGGGCAGCACGGTGATGATAATGGGCGCGAGCATGAAGACGGCGAAAACGATCAGCACGCCGCGTACGAGCCCGAGCGCGCCGCCGAGCAGCGAATTGAATTGCTTGAGCACGGGCAGGCGCGTGACGTAGTTGGTCGCGTTGATGACGACGGAGAGGATCAGCCGGAACAACAGGAACAGGATGACGAAGCTGATGATGCCCAGCAGCACGTTGACGATCGTGACGTTGAAATAGTCGCCGAGTGTGGTCGCGTTCTGCGAAGCGAGCGCCTGGTTGGCGAGGTTGCTTTGCAGCGCCGATTCGAAGGGCGGCGGCAGGTTCGCGTTGTTCACGACGGTGTCGATCTGTTCGGGCGTGAGCTTGCTGACCAGCTGGGACGTGAGGTCCACGTTGTAGATGTGCTCGCTTCCCTCGGCGTATACCGATAAAGAGCTCAGGACGGTGGAACCGAGGAAGCGCGCGAGCACGGGATGAAGGATGTAGGCCAAAAAGGCCGAAACGAAAAACGAAACGAATCTGAGCAAGGTTATCGTGAACCCGCGCACAGCGCCCGAAAAAACGGAGAACGCGATGATGGCGATGATGATTATATCCAGCAAATTCATCTGATACGAATACCTCCTGTAGCGGGTAAAACGCGCTAGGGCAGGGAGACGAGGTAGCAGTCCTGCCCTGAAAAGGCCAGCACCCTGGTGCCGCAGACGGGGCCGACCCGGTCGATCGTGATGCCGAGCGGATAGGATTCGTCCTGCCGGCCTTCTAAATTATATACATAGACGGTACCGGGCGTAAAGCAGTAAATCCTGTCGTTTCCCAGAAGCACATGGAAGCATTGGGGGGGCAGATACAACAGGGATTCGCTCATTCCGTAGGAAATCAGGCGCGCCATCGGGTATTCGAACGCGTTGGCGCCCTCTTTCAGCGGCGGGGTCAGCACGATGAGGGGTTTGCCGCTCGCGCCCATTTTCACGTCGTGGATGTTCCACCCGTACACCAGCTGCGAGGAGGCCATGGCGCCCTTGTAGTCGTAGCACATCACGTGGGTGGACCCGAGGGCGTAGACCTCGTCCGGCGTGAAGAGCGCGCCCTTGACAAGATGCGTGTCCACGGTGATAAGCCCGCTTATCGTGCTGCCGCCCGTATAGGTGGAGATGCGCGAAACGGGCGTGCCGGCCGAAGTGTCCAGCGTGAGGATCCAGATCATCTTCAGCGCATCGTCCACGCCGAAAGCCACGGCGTTCTGCGCCCCCATGTCGATGGTGTTCACGTCGGCGCCGGATGCGTCGATCACGGTCATGTCGGAGCCCTGCGGCGTCCTGCGGCAGACGCACACCAGCGTTTCCGAACAGGACACGGCGCTTATGGTGCCCAAAAACTCCCTTTGGAAAAGGGCCTTGCCCTTCATATCGTATACTTTGAGCATGGACGGCGTATAGGCGGCCGCCAGCGAGGGGGAAAGCGCGAGCTTCACGTCGTCTCCCGCGAAGTCCGCATACCACAGCTCGTCGCCGGAGGCGTTGAGCACGTGCACGGCTCCGTCTTTGTGGTATGCGATCCCGGTATCGCATACGGCGAAACTGTCGCCGGCCGAAAACGGCAGGGCCACGTTGGATTCCGCCAGGTCAGGCTTTCGCGGAAGGAACAGAATCAACGCGCCCGCGACCGCGAGAAGCGCGCAAAGGCCGAGAATCAAATATTTAAGCCGCGGTTTCGGCTTTCGTTTCCTCGCAGCCCTCCGGGTCCGCTCCTCAACCATAAACACTCAAACCTCCGTTTTTGCCGTAACGCAAACCGCAGCTTGCCGGGCCTGCCTCCCGCAAACCGTCATCGGTCCGCCTCTATCCATTATAGTACCAACCGCGTGGTTTCACCAGCTTCTATTCGACGGCGGGCGCGAGGACCGTCATCGCAGAAGGGAGCGCCTGTATGGTGAGCGCGGTTTCGACGGACATCTCCCCGTCGGCGTTGGCAAACGCGGGAGCCTCGGCCCGTATCGTAAGGCGGGTGCACGTGTAATGCGACAGCCCGCGCACGTTCTTTTTCAGGTGGGTGCCCCTGATATAGCTGGGCAGCAGGGAAAGCACCCGAAGGCGCGAGAACCGCTCGGCCAGCACCACGTCCAGCAGCCCGTCGTCCAGGCGCGCGGGGGGGGCGACGTGAAAGCCGCCGCCGTAATAGCGGCCGTTGCATACGGCGATGAGCAGGATCTCGTGGCGCGTAAACGAACCGTCCTCGTGTTCTAATTCGATGTTCACGAGCTTAAGCTTCAACAGCGTGATGATCGTGGCGACGAAGTAGGCCGGGAGGCCGCGCAGCAGGGGAATCCTTCGCGCCGTGTTGACGACCTGCGCGTCGAAGCCGAGGTTGGCCACGTTGAGGAACATGCGGCGGTTGATCTTCCCCGCGTCGATGGTGCGCCGGTTTCCTTCGAGGATGATCTTCAGCGCCTTGATCGGGTCCTTGGGGATGCCTAGGGATTTGATGAAATCGTTGCCCGTCCCAGCGGGGATCATCCCGATGACGGCGTTCGAACCGTGCACGCCCTCCAGCAACTCCCTGAGCGTGCCGTCCCCTCCCACGGAGACGATCGCGTCGTATCCCCGCGCGCTGGCCCTGCGCGCGATGTTGACCGTATGCCCGGGGCGCATGGAGAACGCGGTGTCGTATTCGACGCCCTGCACGTTGAGATGCGCGCACAGCTTGTCCATGACGCGCACGGACCTACCGTGGCCCGCGACGGGATTGATGATGAAAAACAGCATACGGTCCTTCCCCCGATTGTACCAGATTAGGCCGTTGCCCCGGCCTGCCGGCCATTCGCTTCCGTGAAGAGGCGACGCCGACCTGAACTATATGTACAATATGATACGGAACAAAAAGAGGTTTGTACAGCCGTTTTATGTACATTTTTACCAAAAAAGAGGTATAATCAGGATACTCCATCCGGGTTAAGGGGGTTTTGCTGCGGCCTCCGACCGAAGGCGCCCGGCCCCGGCCGACGGAATATCCGCCGCAGGCAAACCGCCGCAAGGGGCGAGAAAAGACGGCGTCCCGTTTCGGGCCGTAAACCGCTATCAGGGTATAATCAAGCAAATCCATACGGAAAATGAGGTGTAGGGGATGATTCCTTTTACGAAGATGCACGGCCTGGGGAACGACTTCGTCCTCGTCGAGAGCCGCCACATGGAAGGCATGGACGTTGTGGAAGCGGCCAGGCGCATGTGCGAGAGGCATACGGGTATCGGCGCGGACGGCCTGCTGATCGTCACGCCGTCCAAAAGGGCGGACATCGGGATGCGAATCATCAACAGGGATGGCACGGAGGCCGAGATGTGCGGCAACGGCATCCGCTGCCTGGCGCGCTACGCTTACGACTGCGACCTCGTGAAGGAAGAGCGCTTTCATGTGGAAACGCTTGCGGGGATCCTCCGCCCGAGGCTCGAATTTGGAAGGGACGGCGAGGTGCTATCCGTGGAGGTGGACATGGGCGCCCCGGTGCTCGAGCGCGCCATGCTGCCGATGACGGGGCCGAAGGGCCGCGTGCTCGACGAACCGCTGGACACTAAAATGGGAACGGTCCGCCTGAGCATGGTGCGCATGGGCGTTCCGCACGCGGTCGTTTTCGTGGACGACATCGGCGATGTCGGCGTCGAGACGCTCGGGCGGGCGGTGGAGACGCACCCGGCGTTCCCGGAAAGGACCAACGTCAATTTCGTCGAGGTCCTCGGCGAAGGCGAGATCGCGGTGCGCACGTGGGAACGCGGCGCAGGCGCCACCCTCGCGTGCGGCACCGGCGTCTGCGCGAGCGTCGTGGCCGCGAACCTGCTGGGGCGCACGCAGAAAAAGGTCAGGGTCCGGCTCGAGCTGGGCGCGCTCGAAATCACCCTCGAAAAAGACGGGCGCGTGCTGATGAAGGGGCCGGCCCAGTACGTGTTCGAAGGGGAGTACCAGCTTTGATACGGCTTCCGGATTGGGCCAGCCCGGTCACCGACGCCTTCGCGCGCGCGGGCGTGGACCTTTACATCGTGGGCGGCGGTGTGCGAAACCCGCTCCTCGGCCTTGGCACCTCGGAGCTCGACATGTGCTCGGGGCTGATGCCCGACGGGCTGACGGAGCTTTTAAGGGGCGTACAGGGCGTGCGCGCGACGGTGATAAGCCGCAAACTCGGCACGGTACGCATAGACGTAGAGGGCGCAGCAGGCCGATATATTGAGCATACGGTGCTAAGGACGGAAAATTACGGCGAGGGCGGGCACCACCGCCCAGAATTCGTGAATACAGGGGTGTCTATCGAGGAAGACGCTAACAGGCGCGATTTCACCGTCAACGCGGTCTATTACGACGTGGCGCGCAAAAAGATCCTCGACCCCGTGGGCGGCCTCAAAGACATCGAAAACAGGCGGATACGGATCGTGCGGGAAGATACGCTGTTTGATGACGCGCTGCGCATCCTCAGGATGGTGCGCTTCGCCTGCGAACTCGGCTTCACGATAGAGGAAGCGACGTTTAAGGCCGCGGCCCGAAACGTCGACATGCTCCGCGACATAGCGCCCGAGCGCAGGGCGGAGGAGCTCTCCAAAATCCTTTTGAGCGACGCGAAGTACGCCCCGCCCGAACAAGCGGACGGGGCGGCCTGCCTGCGCGGGCTGGAGCTTCTCAGGGACCTGGGCGCGCTTGAGTTTTTGCTGCCCCACCTCGAGAGGGGACGGGGGTTTTCGCAACCGAACGAATACCACCAGTACGACGTCCTATACCACAACTTCTATACTTGCCGCCACATGCCCCCGGCGCTCCACCTGCGCCTCGCCGGACTGCTGCACGACGTGGGCAAGCCTGAGGCCTATGAGCAGGACGGCAATTTCTACGAGCACGCCCGTGTCGGCGCGGCGCTTGCCGCCGGGATGCTGGGCCAGGACGGCCTGCGCTTCAAGAAGGCGCTTGTCGAAAGGGTATGCCTGCTGATAGAAGAACATATGTTCGACCTTGACGGCAGCGCGAAGGAGACCACGGTCCGCCTGCGCTTCGCGACGCTGGGCCTTCCGGTCGCGTGCGAGCTTTTGTGGCTGCGCCACGCGGACATACTGGGCTCGCGCGAGGGGAACAGCGCCGAGTTCTTCATCCGCAAATGGGGGAGCGTGCTGCTGGCGCTGCAAAGGGACGGGACGCCGCCTTCGCCGGACGCGCTCGAGATAGACGGCGAGGACATCATGCGGGTCTGCGGCCTCGGCCCCGGCGAACGGGTCGGTCTGATAAAGGAAAGGCTCTGGCGGCACTGCGTGTACGACCCGCGCCAGAACACGCGCGAGCGGCTCCTTCGGCGGGCCGTGAGCCTGAACCGTGAACTGCCGCCTGGCATGACGAAGAAAGCCAAAAAGAAGCGATAATCGGGGCAACAAACTCCGTTTGCGTTTTGCAGGCCGCCGACAAACCCGTCATTGATCGACCTGTTTTCTATGTGCGGCAGCATTTGCTGCGCACTCCAGGGCAAAGTCCATCCAGAACAACCCCCGCCCGGACAATCCTACGAAGCCCTGCCTAAAACAACACCTACGAAGCCCTGCCTGAACAATCCCAGCGAAGCCCTGCCCAAACAACACCTACGAAGCCCTGCCTAAAAAACACCTACGAAGCTCCGCCTAAAAAACACCTACGAAGCTCCGCCCGAACAACTCCCCGCAAAGCGCAGCTTTGCGGGGAAGAGGAGGAGCAACGGAGCGGTGCGAAGAATCCCCGGAGCGCGAAGCGCAAAGGGGATTATGAGCGGAGCGAAGTTTGCTCCGACGAGGGAGCGGTGCGAAGAATCCCCGGAGCGCGAAGCGCAAAGGGGATTATGAGCGGATTGGAGTTTGCTCCGACGATGGAGCGAAGTTTGCTCCGACGATGGTGCGAAGTTTGCTCCGACGATGGTGCGAAGTTTGCTCCGACGCATTGGATGATGCTATAATTTCCTAAACACGGAGGAAACCATGATCGATCTGAAAAACATCGATTTTGTGAGACTATTTAAAACCGGCGGGAAAATACTCCTCGCGGCAGTCGTGCTCGTGGTGCTGCTGCTGCTTTTCGGCGGGCCGGCGGAAGACGCCGGGGCCTCGCGCTTCGAACAGCTCCTGGGGCGCGGCGTGCTCCGGGCGGGCGTGAGCATGGACATGCCCAAACTGGGCCTCTATACGAACAGCCGCGTGCAGGGCCTGGAAGCGGACCTGGCCAAACACATCGCAAAGGACATCTTCGGCGAGGGAAGCGAACCGATGCTTTTGCCCTACAACGAGCAGACGCGGCAGTACGCGCTGGATAACGGGGAGGCCGACCTGCTGATCTGCAGGCTGTCCAAGGCCGATGTCCCCGAGGACACGTACATCTTTTCGGACCCCTATTTCATCGACGCGGTAAGTTTCATGGCCAGGGACGGGGATGCGATGACGCTCGAGGACCTCAACGGGAAAAAAGTCGCCTGCATCTACAACGCCAGCGCGCAGGACGAGTTCGTAAGCGAGGTGAAAAAACGGGGGCTCACGCTGCAGGTGCTCGAATACGCGTCCTACCCCGAAGCGGTGGAAGCGCTGCAAAAAGGCGCCGTCGACGCCTTTGCCGAGCATACCCTCGTGCTCAGCAAGTACCAAGAATCCGGGTACACTATGTCCGCCGACCGTTTCGCGCCACAGGAACTCTGCGTGGCGGCGCTGCCCGGGGACGAGGAACTGATGCAGCGCGTGCAGGAAACGCTGCAGGCCCTGGAGGAGAGCGGGCAGATGGGGGCGCTGAGGAAGAAATGGGGCCTGCTCGGCTGACGGTGAAAGCGCCATACTTTGGGAACACTTGGGTTGCAGGAGGAGAACATGTGCGCAAAGCTGAACCTAGCTTCAAACGGCCGGCCCGAGGGAGAGGAAGGCTATACTGACGGTCCCGTGGAGGACGAACTCCTCTCGAGGCTGAGGGCGGGCGAAACGCCCGAGCGGATCATAGCCGGAGACGATCGGTTCCCCGTGCTCTACCATCTTTCCGAGGAGCGCCACAACCTGCTCGGCTGGTTCCCCTTCGAAAAGGACGCCGCGCTGCTCGAGATCGGCGCGGGGCCGGGCGCGCTCACCGGGCTGTTCGCCGCGCGCGTCAAAAAGGTGGTGGCGGTGGAACTATCGCGCCGGCGTGCCGAGATCAACCTCGCGCGAAACGGCCGGTTCGACAACCTCGAGATCGTCGTCGGGGATTTTTGCGGGATCGAATGGGAAGAACGCTTCGACTACGTCTCCCTCGTAGGCGTGCTCGAATACGCCGGGAGGTTCGGCGCGGGCGGCGCGGACCCGTACACCGGCTTTCTGCGCCGCGTGCGCGAGCGGCTCCTGCCGGGGGGAAGGCTGATTTTGGCCATAGAAAACAGGTTCGGGCTCAAATACTGGGCGGGCGCGAACGAGGACCACCTGGGCGTGCCGTTTGCCGGGCTGGAAGGGTACGAAGACGACGCGGGCGTGCGCACGTTCTCGCGCGCGGAGCTACAGTCCCTGCTCACCGGCGCGGGTTTTGCCGAGGCGCGGTTCTATCTCACGCTCCCCGACTACAAATTCCCCACCGAGATCATCGCCGAGGACGCGGCGGACCTGCACGCGCTCGCGCGCGCCGTCCCCTACGGGATGGGCGAATACGCGCACCGGCTCTTCGACGAGGGCAGGGTGCAGCAGGACCTCGCGCGGCTGGGGTTCCTGCCCGGGTACGCGAACGGGTTCCTCGTCGTCGCGAGCGGAGGTGACGGGTAAATGCGGGCCCTCTATGTGAAGTATTCGACCCTCAGGAAGAGGGAATACCGCATCTGCACGCAGATCGTGGAGCGGGATGGCGCGCGGTTTGTGCGCAAGGTGCCGGCCGTGCCCGAGGCCCTTGCCCACGTGGAGGCGATGGCGCACAACGCGCGGCGCATGCGCGAGCAGGCCGCGGGGCTGACGGTTCCGCCCTGCACGGTGGAGGGCGGCGCGTTCGAGACGCCCTATGTCGAAGGAGCGGCGCTGGATCGCCTGATTACGGAAGCGGCAAAAACGGGCGGCGCGGGCGGCGTTTGCCGTATCCTGGACGATTACCGGGAACTGGTAAGGGCCCAGCCGCGGGTCGAAACCGATCCCGGCGCCAGCCCCGGCTTTGCCCGGTGGTTCGGCGAAAGCGGGGGCAGAGCCGACTGCCTCGCGCTGGGGATGGTGGACCTCGTGACCGAGAACATCGTGCGCACGCTCGAAGGGAAATTCGCCGCCATCGATTACGAATGGCTCTGCGACTGCCCCGTGCCCGTCGATTACGTTTTCCACCGCGCCGTGCGCCTGTTGTACCTGCACCACCGGGACGTATTGGAGCCCGTGATGGCTCCAGGCGAAATGCTCGCGCGCCTCGGCGTAAGCCCCGCTTCCTCCGCCGCGTTCGAAGCCTGGGATATTAGGATGGACGAGCGCATCCAGGGGGACCCGCGCCTGCTCCCCGTCCCGCCCCAGTACCTGCGCGACAAGTCCCGGCCCTCCGGCGGTGCGGGCAGGCTCTACTACGACACGGGGGAAGGGTACAGCGAAAACAGGAGCATAGACGCCGGCGGGCCCAGCTACCGGTTCGAACTCCCGCCCGGCACGCGGGTGCGGGGCCTCAGGTTCGACCCCTGCGAGGGCGCGTGCTGCGCCGCCGTGATCCGTGAGGCCTGGGCAGAAACCGACGGCGGGCGCGTCGGCCTGCGGTGCGTCGGCGGGAACGCCGCGCTGAAGGAAGGTGACGCGTACGTCTTCGCGACCAGGGACCCGCAGCTGCTGTTTAATGCGCCCGCCAGCGCCGTTTTCGCGGTCTGTATCGCGGCGGACGTGCGGCGGCCGGAAGCGGACGAGCTCGAACGGGCGCTGAAAGCGCAGCAGGAAGGGCCGAAATCGCTGGAGGCCGGTCATAGCCGTACCCTGCCTGCGCCGGAAAAGAGGAACCGGGAGCACGGCGGGGCGCTCCTTAGGCCGGCCGAGCGCATCGAGGCGCTGGGCCATGGCCGGTACCGCGCGACGGGCCCCGACCCGCAGTTTTATATCGGGCGCGGGTACGAGCCGGGCATCCTGCGCGTGGACTGGGCGGGGGAAGCGGACTTCGTCCTGCCGCTGCGGCTCTATTACGATACGGGCGAAGGCTTTACGGATAACGGTTTCTTTATCGTCGGCGCGCTGGGCGCGGAAGCCAAACGCGGGCATTGCTACCTCCGCCTCGAAAAAAGGGCGTCGCAGCTCCGCCTGGACCCCGGCGAAGGGACGGGCCATTTCAAACTGACCGCTTTTTCGGTGACGCGTCCCGCGGTGCGAAGGCTCAGGCGCGACGCTATAAGGGCATACGCCGAGATGCAGGGCGTTCCTTTAAATAAAGCCCGCAAAGCGTATTCAAAGGACCCGCACGCGGCGCTTCGTGCGCTCACGGACCTGGGGTGCCCGGAAGTCTACGACCCCGACCGAGCGTACATCAAATGGATGCGGTACGTGGAAGGCGAAGCGGCGCCGGCGGACGAGGAAGCGCCTGTGCGCATCTCGGTCGTGGTGCCGGTGTACGAGACCGGCGAGGCCATGCTCCGGGAGATGATCGGGTCCGTGCGCGCGCAGAGCCACGGGAACTGGCAGCTCTGCATCGCCGACGGCGGCAGCCGTTCGCCCCACGTGCGAAGGGTCCTCGAGGAAGCCGGGCAGTCCGACGCGCGCGTACGCGTCGCGTTCCTGCCCGAAAACCGGGGCATCGCGGGCAACAGCAACGCGGCGCTGGCCCTGGCCGAAGGCGAATACGTCGCGCTGCTGGACCACGACGACGTCCTCGCGCCCTTTGCCCTTTCTGAGGCAGCCCGCGCGATCGCCGGGCACGACCCCGACATGCTGTATTCGGACGAGGACAAGCTCACGGCCGACGGGAAGAGGCGGTTCATGCCCCACTTCAAGCCGGACTGGGACGCCGAGCTTCTGCGCTCGTGCAACTATGTCGCGCACCTGCTGGTGGCCAGGCGCGCGCTGGTGGAAGCGGTCGGCGGTTTCCGCGAGGGTTTCGAGGGGAGCCAGGACCACGACCTGATCCTCAGGCTCAGCGAAAAGGCTAATAAGATCGTGCACATCCCCAAAGTGCTCTACCACTGGCGGAGCCACGCGAAATCCACTTCCATGGACGCGGGCGCGAAGGACTATGCGGCCGAAGCGAGGCGAAGGGCGGTCGGCGAGCACTGCGCGCGCGCCGGTGTCCCCGCGCGGGTGGAAACAGACGGGCGCTACGGCATCCTGCGCGTCCGTTATGAGATCAGGCACCGGCCTTTCGTTTCCGTGGTCATAATTGGCGGTGAGGACGGAGACCTGACGCGCATGAGCGCGGCGGCCGCCGCGCGCGCCGCAGGCTGGGACGATTACGAGATCGTCGTGCTTTCGCGCCGGACGGAGGGGGGCCTGCCCGACGGCGACGGGCGCGCGCGCTTCGTGGAATGCGCGGGCCGGGGCCGCAAAGCCCTGCTTTGCGCGGGGGCCGAAGCGGCGAAGGGGAACGTGCTCGTGCTGATGGAGGCCGGCGTCGCGCCGGTTTCCGAAGGCTGGATCGGCGCGCTGTACGAGCTTGGCCAGCGGGAGGACGCGGGCGCGGTGGGGTGCCTTCTGCGCTACCCGAACGGGGCCCTGCTGCACGCGGGCGTCGTGCCGGGGTTCGTCGGCGAAAGCGGGTACGTGGGGGACAGGCGCCCCGCGGACGATCCGGGGTACATGGCGCGCGTCCTCTGCGCGCGCGAGGCCGCGGCGGTGTCGGCTGCGTGCGTGATGGTCGGAAAAAGGACGCTGCTTCACGCCCTTCGCGAAACGGAGGGCGACGACCCGGGCGACGTGGCGCTCTTTGCGGCGGTACGCAGATCGGGCAGGCGCGTCTATTACACGCCGCACGCCCAATGCGTTTGGCACGGCGTGACGGCGCTCCCCGTACAGGGGCCGGCGGACGCCGTCGATGACCCGTTTTACAGCCCGCATTTCTCCCGCAGCGTCGAACCCTACAGGATCAGGGAAAGATAGGCCGCACGAAGAAGCATCCCGGTATCGTCGAAAAACCCCCGGCTGTGTGGTTTTACTGTCAAAAAGCTTAACTGACGACATGTGCGTCAGATCGGCGGTTAAAATGCCACATGGAGCGGCATTTAACCACAAAGGAAACCGTCGACAAGCCTCGAAGGGTTTTGTCGACGGCCAGAAACCCCCGGCTGTGCCGGGGGTTTACGATTAATGGGGGATTGCTGCACCGGAAACAACGAGAAGTGCACATGTAATGCCGCGTAAGCGGTAATTTGCACTATAGGAAGACCAGGCGCATGTCTGCGCGGGGTAACGAATCTTTATTCGACGGTCACGCCGAGATTCGGACGCGCGACGTTGATCCAGGTGTTGCCCGGTTGCAGCGGGACCTTCTTGCCGTCCGCATCGAAGAACACGGTGGCCGAATCGGCGCTCTCGCGCTCCCACGTCCCCTTAACGCACTTGCCGCCGCTGAGGATCCACGCCTCGCCCGAGCCGATCAGGCCGATGTTGATGTGTTTCTCGTCGATCATGCTGTGGTTCGCGAACTGTACGACCACGTTTTTGACCTGTACCTGCTCGCCGGTATTGGCGTCGATGAACGGCCTGGTGCCGTTGGAGCGCAGGTATGCGCCCAGCTCTTCGTCGTAGGTGTATATGGTCTTGTTCTCCGCGCCGTTGTAGGGGACGGTGAGCTTCAGGCCGCTGACGGCGTCCTCGCCCAGCCCTTTTTCGGAATAAAGGAAGGCGTGCGGGGCGGGTTCGTAGTCGTAGGCTTCCCTATCTTTCCCGACGTCGGTGTAGCAGTTGTGCGGGGCCTTTCTCGAATAATCCCGCCACGTGTATTCTTTGTCGGCGTCTATGTGCTTAATGCCCAGGGAACGGAACTTGACGTACACGTTGGACGCGTTGTTCCTCCCCTGCGGGCCCCCGATGTGCACGAAGAGGCCGTCGTACTCCTTGACGATGTCGAGGAAATAGACGCGCGCGCTGCGCACGGGCCCTACCTTCTCGGGGAGCTTGTCGTTGAAGACCGCGATCAGGCGCGGGATCCGGCCTTCCGCTTCCACTTCGTACACGATGTCCGCGTCCTGTATCCCCGACTGCGGCCTTGCAGCCGAGGCGTTGTCGATGGAAACGATCACGGGGAGGTAGGTGTCGTTGCCGGGCAGCCCTGTCGTATAGGAAACCGGGCCGGGCGTCGGCGTGGGGGCGGGGGTTGCTAAGGGAGAGGGGCTGGGCTCGGGCTGGGGCGCGCACCCGAGCAGCAAAGCGGGTATGAGCAACAAAAGGGCAAGGAGGGGGAAGAACCTTTTCATAAGGACTACCTGCTTTCCATATGAGATTGTGAAGAGCAACTATATTAATATGCACCTTTTCTGGTGTAAGTTACCCAGATGGTTTTCACGAATATCTTTATGTCGAGCCACATCGTTATATGGTCAACATAGTGGAGGTCTTTTTCCATGCGGCCGTTGAGGGAGAGGTCGTTCCTGCCGTTAATCTGCGCGTAGCCGGTCAGCCCGGGCCGTATCAGCAGGCGCCGCAGGTGTTCGGGGCGGAGCTGCCCGATCTCGGCCTCGACGAAAGGGCGCGGCCCGATAAAGCTCATTTCCCCCCGGATGATGTTCCAAAACTGCGGGAGCTCGTCCAGGCTAAAGCGGCGCAAAAACGCGCCGACCCGGGTGACGCGCGGGTCGTTCTCGCGCTGCAGGAAGGGGGAGGAATCGTCCGGCGGGAGTTGGTCGATCATGGCCTCGGCGTCCTTGAGCATGGTCCTAAACTTGTACATCTTGAAAGGCCGCATGTTCTTGCCGATACGCGACTGGCTGAATATGACGGGGCCCGGAGTGTCCCTCTTGATGGCGATCGCTATGAAAGGGAGCAGGATTATGAGCAGAACCAGGCCCAGTAAAGAAACAAACAAATCGACAAAACGCTTCAGGACAGGGAAATATATTCCACAGCGCGGTTTTGTAAACTGCGGCATTTTTAAATCGGTCTGCGTCATAATTCTCCAAACCAGGCGGATAAGCGCTTGCCGCCCGAAACCCCGTGCGCATATCAAAAAAATTATATAGTTTTTTCATGATATTGTCAATTTTACCACGGTTTTGTAAAAACTTACGGCAACCGTTAACGCCCTAATTTTGAACCCGATGAAACGACGCGTCGCAACGTTTTTGCGCGAAACAATACGGGGCCTGCGAACAACCGTGAAAGGACGCCGATACGCGCAGGCTTCCGGTCTCTTTTGAACATAACCCTCTTAACGGAAGCGTTCCCCGATTCCGGAGCCTCAATTACAGTCGGAACAGGATTCGAAGCCGGCCGTTATCCATCCTGTTATCGCGCCCGCCCCGCTCTCACCGATCGCGCCGGCGCCGCTTGGCAACGCCGGAATAAGCTCCGATAGTAAGAAATTGCAAGGGGCGTTCGCGGGGCGAACCGAATGTATAAGCCGTCCGGTATGCATCTTTTCACGAGTTACCGGCCCTTAGCAATCGCGCGTTTGCGCCCGAAGCGCGGGGAAAACCTTGCCCCCGAACGCCCGTTTTTACTTGACACCTTGGAACCAGAGGGTTATAATGTCAAACGATTGCGAGACAGTTTTAAGAGTTCCAGACATAAAACTTCATACATCATGTTTTTGCATACGACGTCAGTTTGCGGGCTACCGGCAAAAACCGAATACGAAACGCCAAAATTGCTGATCATGGAACAGACCGCCCGGTTGGTTTATTTAATGCGGACGTTCTAAGTTATTTATAGGTGGAGTGGTTTTATGATGGACATTCAAACGGTAAGCTACATTCTCATAGCGGTAGCGGCCGTAACGCTGTTGGTGGTTCTCGTATTCTACCTTGCTATCCGAAAGCTGAAGGTTGAAAACAAGCGCATGGTAGAAATTTCGGGATATATCCACGACGGAGCCATGGCTTACCTCAAACGCCAGTATAAAGTGCTGGCGGTTTTTGCGGCCGTGATGTTCGGGGTGCTGACCTTCCTTCCGGGGCTTGGGCTGAATACGGCCATATGCTTCCTGGTGGGCGGGTGCTTCTCGGTCGCGGCAGGTTACATCGGGATGATGGGGGCGACCAAAGCGAACGTGCGCACGGCGGCGGCGGCGCAGCGGAGCATGCAGGAGGCGCTGAGCGTGGCGTTCACGGGCGGGTCGCTCCTTGGCCTGAGCGTCGTGGGCCTGGGCGCGCTCGGCCTCACGGTGCTGTACCTGATATTCGGTGACGCGACCATCATCATGGGCTTCAGCCTGGGCGCGAGTTCCATCGCCCTGTTCTGCAGGGTGGGCGGCGGCATCTACACGAAAGCCGCGGATGTGGGCGCGGACCTGGTGGGCAAGGTGGAGGCGGGCATCCCCGAGGACGACCCGAGGAACCCCGCCGTCATAGCCGACAACGTGGGCGACAACGTAGGGGACGTCGCCGGCATGGGCGCGGACCTGTTCGAGTCCTACGTAGGCGCGATCCTTTCCTCCCTGTTGCTGGGCGTACTGGCGGCGTCCGCGAACGGCGCGGTCTATACGTTGCTGGTGGTGGCCGCCGGCATCGTCGCCTCGCTTGTTGCGGTGCTGACGGTACGCTCGCTGAAGACGAAGAAAGGGGCACACGCCACGCTGCGAATAGGGACCTACCTGTCCTCGGCCCTGGCGGTCGCGGCGGCGGGCGTATTCTCGCATTTGATATTCAACAGTCTGGATTATTTCTGGCCTGTCGTCGGCGGCGTCGTGGCGGGCATGGTGATCGGCCAGGTGACGGAATACTATACGTCCAGCGAACACAAACCTGTCAGGATGATCAGCGAGCAGTCCGAGACGGGAGCCGCCACTACGATATTGAGCGGATTCTCGGTCGGCCTCATTTCGACGGTGATCCCGATCCTCATCATCGCGGGCGCGCTGTACCTCGCTTTCTCCACCGGCGGCCTCTTCGGCGTGGCGCTGGCGGCGGTGGGCATGCTCTCGACGGTAGGCCTCACGGTGGCGGTGGACGCGTACGGCCCGATCGCCGACAACGCGGGCGGCATCGCCGAGATGTCCAACCTTCCGCCCGAAGTGCGCAAGGTGACCGACCACCTCGATTCGGTAGGGAATACGACCGCGGCTATCGCCAAGGGTTTTTCCATAGGCTCGGCCGCGCTCACGGCGCTGGCGCTGTTCACGTCCTACGCGAGCACGTCGCGCCTGGACACAGTCAACATCCTCGTCCCCAACGTGATGATAGGCGTGCTGGTGGGCGGCATGCTCGCGTTCTGGTTCAGTGCGCTGACCATCAACGCGGTGAGCCGCGCGGCCAACAAGATGATCGAGGAGGTGCGCAGGCAGTTCCGGGAGACGAAGGGGCTCATGGAAGGCCTCACGACCCCCGACTATACGCGCTGCGTCGATATTTCCACGTCGGCCGCCCTCCGGGAGATGGTCGTTCCCGGCCTGCTGGCCATCGTGGCGCCCATCCTCACCGGGATCGTGCTCGGGCCGCATGCCATAGCGGGGCTGCTGGTCGGCGCGACGGTCACGGGCGTGCTGATGGCGGTGATGATGGCCAACGCGGGCGGCGCGTGGGACAACGCGAAGAAGTACATCGAATCTGGGACGCACGGCGGAAAGGGCAGCGACGCGCACAAGGCGAGCGTCATAGGCGACACGGTCGGCGACCCGTTCAAGGACACGGCCGGCCCGTCGATGAACATCCTCATCAAACTGATGAGCATCGTTGCCCTGGTGTTTGCCCCGCTGTTCCTCAAATAGGCGACAAAATCCGCAGCGAAGGGGGCTGCTTGCTTGAAGATCACGAATATAAAGAACCCGTCCAAATTCTTCGACAGGGTATCAAGGTGCAAGGGCAGCGTCGAGCTCGTCACGTCCGAGGGCGACCGCCTGAACCTGAAATCCACGCTATGCCAGTACCTGGCCCTGACGCAGATGTTCGACGAAGCGAAGCTGGATATGGAGCTCGTGCTCTCAGAGCCCGCCGAAATAGAGATGTTGCAGGCCTATATCGTCGGCTAGGTCTTGCCGGCGCAGATCCGGAATCCGTTATAGACTGAAGGTTAATTAACCAGAGGCGCGTTTTGGCAGGGATTTGTCCCTGCCAAAGCGCGCCGCCCCCTCATTTCACGCCGTAACGGGCGCTTTTTTTGACGACGCGATTAAAGTATAATGAAACGTGTACAGTCTTCGGCGGGGTTTTGGGACAGAACCCCCGATACAACGGAAACGAAGGACGCATAAGGAGGAACCATGCTCACGTGCATACTCGGACGGGCGCTTGCGGAAAACCGTCGCCTGCTTTGCGAGAGGCTGGGACGGGCCCATAAAGACGGCGGCCCGTGCTTCATGATCGTGCCCGAACAGTACACGCTCCAGGCCGAGCGCGACATCATCGGCGCCCTGGGCCTCGACGGGCTTCTGGGCATCGAGGTGCTCAGTTTTTCCAGGCTGGCGCACCGCGTGTTCTCGCTCTCGGGCGGGCCGAAAAGGCCGGTGATCGACGCCAAGGGCCGCGCGATGCTGGTGCGCCGCGCGCTCTTCGAACTGGGGAAAGAAAACGCGTTCTGCGCGCGTTCGGCCGACCGCCCCGGTTTTTCGACCGAGCTGACCAATACGATCTCGGAACTCAAGGCCTACGGCGTCACCCCCGATATGCTGCGGCAGGCCGCCGGGAACGGCGGGCACGAAAAAAGCGAGCGCCTGACGGGGATACTGTCGGTCTACGAGAAGGTGGAACAGGCCATGCGCGGCCAGTTCAGCGACGGCGAGGAACTGCTGGACCTGCTCGCCCAAAAGCTCCCGCAGACAGGTTTGTTCCGGGAGGCCCGGGTGTTCATAGACGGGTTCGAGTCGCTGTCGCTCAAATGGACCCTGGTCATCCGGCAGCTGCTGGTCACCTGCAAAGGCGTCGACATCACGTTCTGCATGCCCGCAGGCCGCGAAGCGGACGCGTGGATCTTCGAAAGCGAGGCGCTCGCGCTCGACGCTGTCTTAGCCCAGGCGCGCGACATCGGCTGCGGGATCGAGACGATCCGCCCCGGGAAAACGCTCCGGCGCCCGGCCGCGCTCGCGCATCTGGAGCGGAACCTGTTCGCGCCGGGCGCGCGTCCGTATGCGGGCGACATGCGCGGGCTCGAGATCGCGCGGGCGGCCGGGAAGGAGCAGGAGGCCGACGCCGTCGCGGCGCGCATGGTGCGCCTGCACCGGGAAAATCACTGCCCCTGGCGGGATATGGCCGTGATCGTGCCCGACCTCGCTTCGGACGGGCCGGTGTTCAGGCGCGTGTTCAGAAACTACAACATCCCGTGCTTCATCGACGAGAAACGGCCGCTTTCGGGGCATCCCCTGGTGCGTCTCGTCGTGCACGCGCTGCGGGCGGCGGAGGCCAACTACCCGCAAAAGGACATGGCCGCGCTGATGAAGACCGGTCTCGCGGGCGTCACCCTCGAAGAAGCCCACGCGCTGGAAAACTACATGATCGCGCACGGCGTCAGAGGGAACGCGTTCCGTCGCCCCTTCCAACGCGGCTCCGAGGAAGAAGCCGCCGCGGCCGAGCCTCTCAGATTAAAGTTGATGGGCCCCCTTATCCAGTTGGAGCAGTCGGTCAAAAATGACCGCAGGGTCCTTGCGCAGGCGCGGGCCGTGCTCGCGTACCTGGAGCATACGGGCGCAAAGGAGGCGCTGGAGGCCGTGCACGCGCGGCTCGAACTGGCCGGCGACGCGGCGGCGCTGGAGGCCAGCGCGCAGGCGGCGGACACGCTCAGGGCGGTGCTGGAGCAGGCCGTCGCGCTGATGGGGGACGTCGCGGCGGCGCGCGGCGAATTCGTCCGGATGCTGCAGAGCGCCCTGCGGCAGGAGGACACTGGCATCATCCCCACCGGTTCCGACGAAGCGCTGGTCGGGACGTGGGAGCGCACGCGGCTGCCTGCGCTTCGCGCGCTGTTCGTGACCGGGTGCGCGGACGGCGCGTTCCCGCCGCTGCCCGACCAGAGCCCCTTGCTCGGCGATCCGGAGAAAGACGCCCTCCTTAAATGCGGCATGAAGACCGGCCCGGACGCGGGGCTTTTGTGGGCGATCGCGCAGCTTCGGGTCTTCAAGGCGGTCATCGCGCCGGACACGCTCCTGCACGTGAGCACGGCCGCCGAGGACAGGCGCGGCGCGGCGCTGCAGGACGCGCTGCTTTTCAAGAAGCTGCTCGCGATGTTCCCCGAAGCGAAGGTGTGCGGGTCCAGCCTGGATGCGGAGGAGGCCGGCATCACCAACACGCGCTCTGCGGTATCCGGCCTCGCTCTGAGGATGGGGAAGGGGAGCCCGCTTAACGAAAAATGGCGCGCGGCGTTTCGGCTCCTTACGGCCGACCCAAACTGGAAGGACCGTATGGAAAGGCTCGCAGGTGCCGCCGATCGCGCGATGCCGCCGCCGCGCCTGCCTTCGGGCAAAACGCTGCTGCCCCGGCGGGTCAGCGTTTCGCGGCTGGAAACGTACGCCGCCTGCCCGTTCAAGTATTTCGTGCGCTACGCCCTCGCCCCCGTCGAGCGCGAGCGGCCCGAATGGACGCCGCTGCACGCCGGCGCGTTCGCGCACGAGGCGATGGAGCTGTTCGCAAGGCGGCTGATGCGATCCGGGAAGGACGTCGCGGCGCTGGCCGACGCAGAGATCGAGGCGGCGATCGGCGATGTTTTGCGGCAGGTCACCGAGCGCGCGGTCGGCTCCCTGCCGGAAGGCGACGCAAAGCCCCGGTACTGGGCCGGGCGGCTGGGCCGGACCGTGCGCTTTTGCGCGTGGCTGCTGGTCGAACAGCTCCGCGCGAGCGATTTCGTCTTAGAGGACGTGGAACTCGATCTGCCGGAGGGCGCCTGCATCGAGGCGGCGGGCGCGCGCGTGCCGCTCATCGGGCGGATCGACCGCGTGGACGTCCTGCGGCGCGGCGGCAAAACGGTCCTCAGGCTGGTCGATTACAAGTCGTCCGGCAGACGCCTTGACTACCACGAGGTCTACCACGGCCTGTGCCTCCAGCTCCCGCTCTACGCGCACGCGCTTTTACAAAACGGGGCGAAGAGGGGCGAGGACGTGGAGATCGGCGGCATGATGTTCTTCGCACTGGACGTCCCGGTGCCGGAGTCGCAGGCGCGCGATGAAGCCGGGGCGATTGCCGAGATCAAAAGAGCGCTGCGTTTAAAGGGGAAGGTGCATGCGGACATGGACATACTCACCAGCATGGACCGTACGCTCCTGCCGGGGGCGAGCGCGGCCCATATCCCGGCAAGGCGCAGAAGAGACGGCGCCCTCGTCAAATCCGGCGACGCGCTGGACGCGGTGGACATGCGCCTATTAATCGGGCACGCCGCTAAGATGGCGGCGCGGATCGTCTCGGACCTGAAAGAGGGCGTCATAGCGCCGCGGCCTGTGCAGCTAAGAAACGAAAAGCACTGCGGCCTGTGCGAGTACAGGTCCGTATGCCGGTTTGACGAGGCTTTCCCGGGGGCAAAGCCGCGCCGGGTCGCGACGATGACGAAGGAAGAGTTCTTCGCGCGGCTGGCGGAAGAGGAGGGCTGAGCGATGGCGTGGGAATGGTCGGACAGTCAGCGCGAGGCCGTTGAAGAAGCGCGCGGGACCAACCTGCTGCTCTCGGCGGCGGCGGGGTCGGGCAAGACGTCGGTGCTGGCCGGGCGCATCGCCGCGCTCGTCCAAGAAGGCGCGGACATCTCGAACATGCTGGTGGTTACCTTCACCAACGCGGCGGTCGCCGACATGCGCGAACGCATCGTTTCCGAACTCGCCGGGCTCGCAAAAAGCGGCGGGGACGCGGAAAAGGAAAGGCTCTACAGGCAGTCGGCCGCCGCCGAGCGCGCGGACATCAGCACGATCCACGCGTTCTGCCTGGGCGTGCTCCGCCGCCATTTCCAGGCCGTGGGCCTCGACCCGTCGTTTCGGACGGCGAGCGAAGCCGAGGCGGGGGTGATCGCGGCCGAGGCGCTGGACGCGGTCTTCACGGAGAAATACGCCGCGCCCGACGACGGGTTCCGGCTGCTACTGGAGGCGTACGGCCGGAAGGACGACGCTGCGCTCCAAAGCTGCGTGCTCGCGCTCCACCGCCAGCTTTCAGTCCTCCCCGACCGTGAGGCTTATAAAACCCTGTCGCTTAAGCACTACGATGCCGGGGCGGTCGGCGGCCTCCCGATGGTTTGCCGAATGCTCGAGGACATCGGGGAATGTCTTGGGATGTGCCAAAGCAGCCTGTTGGAAGCGGCCCGAATCTGCGGGGACGGATTCCCCGCGACGAGGGCGCACCTGCTGCTGGAGGCGGAAGCGGCCGGCGGGCTGATCGAGGCATCGAAAGAATCGCCGGAGGCGTTCGCCGCCGCCGCGAAGGCGTATTCCCTCCCGAGGTTGCCGCAGGAAAGGCAGGAACCGCAGGAAAGGCGCGCGCGCGCGCTCGCGCTACGTGAGGCCGCGAAGAAACGGATCCGGGAGATACTCGACGAGCCGTGGCTGCGGGACGTCCCCGCGTCGTATGCGGACCTCCCGCTCTGCGGCGCGCAGGCGGCGGCCCTCTTCGACCTCGTGGGAGCGTTCGACGCGGCGTTTTCGGAGATGAAGCGGGCGAAAAACGTGATCGATTACGCGGACATGGAGCGGATGGCCTACCATGCGCTGCTCGATCCCGCCATAGCCGCGGAATACCGCGCGCGCTACGACCACGTCTTCATCGACGAGTACCAGGACACGAGCTTTTTGCAGGAAGCCGTGCTCTCTTGCGTCTGCCGGGAGGACAACTTCTTCGCCGTGGGCGACGTGAAGCAGAGCATCTACCGTTTCCGCCAGGCGCAGCCCGACCTGTTCATGCGGCGTTACGGGGAGTACGGGCGGGGGCGCGGCGGCAGGCGCATCGACCTGAACAGGAACTACAGGAGCGGCAGGGCCGTGGTCGAAACGGTCAACGCCGTGTTCGGGCCGATCATGACGCGCGAGGCGGGCGGCGTGGACTACGGCGAGAACGAGCGCCTGACCGGCTGGCGCGACGTCGACGGCGCCTGCGAACTCCTCTTAGTGTGCAACGCGGGCCCTGCCGACCCGGCGGACCCCGTCGCCAAGGTGTCCAACGCCGAGCGCGAGGCCAAGGCCGCCGCAAACAGACTTATCGCCCTCAAGGCGGGAGGTTCCTACCGCTGGCGCGACATGGTGGTGCTGATGCGCAGCGCGCAGACCAACGCGCAGGTTTTCGCCAAGGTGTTCGCGGAAGCGGGGATCCCCTGCTACGCCCAGGCTTCCGAGGCGCACATCGAGACGGTCGAGGTCGAACTGTTCCTCAACCTGCTGCGCCTGATCGACAACCCGCTCCAGGACCTGCCGCTCCTGAGCGTGCTGCTCGGCCCCGTGTGCGACCTGCGCTTAGAGCAGCTCCTCGATGTGCGAAAAGGCTTCCCCGGCCTTCCTTTCCACGAGGCGGCGCGAAGGTACGCGTCGGAGGAAGGCGACTATACGGCGCGGGACCTGGCCGGGTTTTTCGACAGGCTGGAGGAATGGACGTTCAACGCGTGCGTGCACACGGTCGACGAACTGATAGAAGACCTGCTGGACAGGACCGGCATCCTCGACGCCGTGACCGCCCTGCCCGGCGGGAACGTGCGCCGCAAGAACCTCGAGATGCTTTTGAGCCACGCGCAGGACTTTGCCGCCACCGGGGAAGGGCTGAGCGGGTTTTTAAGCTTCCTCGATTACGTGCGCGCGTCGGGCGGCAGGGGCGATTCCGCGCACGCGCTGGGCGAGAACGACGACGTCGTGCGCATCATGACCGTGCACAGGAGCAAGGGGCTGGAGTTCCCCGTCGTGGTGCTGTCAGGCATGGGCAACAGGTTCAACGTCCGGGACAGGGCGCAGGACGTCGTCTTCCACGACCGGCTGGGGCTGGGGGTCAGGACCTTCGACCCCGTGCTGAAAACGCGGCGGGCCAATCCGGTGCGCGCGGCCATCGCCCACGCGCAGGCCAGGGAAGCCCTCAGCGAGGAGATGCGCATCCTCTACGTCGGGATGACGCGCGCAAAGGACGTCCTCATCATGACGGGGGCCGCCACGGGTCTTGAAAACCGCATGACGGCGCTGGCAAACCCCGGCGACGCCGCCGTTTTCGGCGTCGCACGCCCTCTTGATTTCGTGTTCTGCGCCCTGCAGCGCCGGGACGCGCTCGGAGATTTTGCTCTTCGGCCCGGCGAGACGCTGTCCGTGCCCGTCGGGCGCACGTCGCTCACGGTCAGGGCGGTGCAACCGGCGCCGGCATCGCCCGTGGACGAGGCCGCCCCGGCCGGGTGGCGGCAGGCGCTTACGGAGCCCGTCCGCCCGGACGTCCTCGAGCGCGTACGGGCGGCGATGGAGTTTTACCGCCTCGACTCGCCCGCGCGCGTACCCGCCAAGCTCCCGGTGAGCAGGCTGCATCCCGTGGCGCCGAAGGCGCCCGCCGCCCGGCCGGTACGGGGCGCCGCGCCGACGCGGGCGGCCGAGGAAGGAACGGCCATGCACGTCGTGATGCAGCACGTCAACCTGCGGGCCGTGCGCGGTGAGGAGAGCGTTCTGCGCCAGATCGAGGGCATGGTGGCGCTCGGGCTTTTGAGCGAAGAACAGGCCGGAATGGTGGACGCGGGCGCGGTGGCCGCTTTCGCTTCGGGGGAGCTGGGGACGCGCATGAAACGGGCCGCTACGTTGCGGCGCGAATGGCCGTTCACGCTACGAATCGGCGCAAAAGAGGCGATCGACGGCGCGCCGCCCGGCGAGACCGTGCTGGTGCAGGGCGTGATGGACGCCTGTTTCGTGGAGGACGGCGCGTGGGTGCTGGTCGACTTCAAGACGGACCGCGTGGCCGGGGAGCCGCTTGAGCTCGCGGCGAAAAGGCACGCCGGCCAGCTCGGTTTCTACGCGCGTGCGCTCAGAACGCTCTCGGATATGCCGGTGAAGGAGCAGTGGGTGTACCTGTTCCGCGCCAACCGGGGCGTGCGCATCGGATAACGGGCAAAATGGATGTTTTACGCGCCCGTTTTCTGCGTATTAATCATACGTCGGACAGAAAAATACGTTTTAGGAAGTTGGCCATGAAAAGAACCCTCGCCCTGATTCTCGCGATGTGCTTCGTCCTGTTAACGGCAGGGTGCGAAAGACCGGCGTCACCGGAAAAAAAGCCGACCGTCCCGCCCGCGCAGAGCAGGTCCGACGAGTACAGGCTCGTCACTTCCGGCTGCGTGCTGCCCAAAATGGCGGCGTGCGTCGTTCTCGTCGATTTCGCGGACATCGCGTGTTCCACCGAAGAAGAACAGTGGGCCGATAAGTTCTTCGGGTACAGGGACAGCCTGAGGGCGTTTTATCTGTCCGCTTCGAAAAAACGGCTCGACATCGTACCCGCCGCGGATACTTGCGGGAAAAACGACGGTGTGGTGCGCGTCACGCTCGCGGAAAACCATCCGTCCGGCGTGCACCTCGACGACGACGACTTCACGCATAGCCTGGTGAACAGGGCCCTGCGAAAGGCCGACCCGTATCTCGATTTTTCCGCATACGACCAAAACGGAGACGGGGCGCTCTGGTCGACGGAGTTTACGCCCTTCATCGTCCTTGCCGGGTACGAGCAGGACTTCGAAGAGTACGCAAACGACCCTTCGGTGGGCGCGCACATGCATTTCACCGACGATGACGGTTCCTCGCTGGTCCTCGACGGCGTTTCGAACGACGTCTATATCATGATCGGCGAACTCGTCTACGACTACGTGAAAAAGGAGAACATGCTCAACACCTTGGAGATCATCGCGCACGAGACCGGGCACGCGCTGGGCCTGCCCGACCTGTACGACACCGACGACAGCAGCCTGGGCGTGGGCATCCATTCGACGATGGGGGGCTGCATCTACAAGGACCGCAGCGGGAAGATGAACGAGAACCCCGTGGAACTCGATTCCTGGTCCAAGCTGTTCCTGGGGTTCTTAAAGCCGCAGGTGGTGACCAAGGGCGGGGAATATATCCTCTACGACGACTATACGGGCCTTGGGAACATCCTGCTCATCCCCACGCAGAACCCCGACGAGTTCTTCCTGCTGGAGAACAGGCAGCTCGTGCATTATGACGCGGTGCTTTCAGACTACATGGGCCGCGGCGGCATATCGATATGGCACGTCAACAGCCGGCACATCGACCCGAATGTCTATAACGTGGACGGGTTCGTGAACGTCAGCGCGGTCAACGATAACGAAGCCAAAAAAGGCGTGGACCTCGAGGAGGCCAACGAAGCGGTGCTGGGCTACGCGCAGCTGGACCGGCACGAGGAAGAATACTTTAACGACTACGAACACTACTTCTCGGCAGCGGGAAACGACACCTTCGGCCCCGGCACCCAGCCTTCGTCGGCGCTGATGGACGGCAGGGCGACGGGCATCACCGTCCGCGTGCTCTCCGACGGCCTCGCGTCGAAGGTGAAGATCGATTTTGAGTAGCGACCTATTATGATGGAAAGTTCTCTAAATAAGCACGAGAGGGCGACAGCCCTCTCCCGTATCCAAGCCCTTCCGCGCCGGTAACGTCTTTGCATGTTCCGATATACGGACAATAGTTTGCTTACTGAGGGCTTATCGTATTTTGCGTTTGAATATCGAGATGATCCACCTCGTGCTGCCGTAGCTTTGAGCGGCGGCAACGGCGCTTACCAATTCCCAGCCCTGCAATCCATATTCATTCAATTCATTTTGAAATGCGCCAGGATCAACCTTCCCACCCAACACTCCTTTGGCGTCCGTAAACAGTGTTCTGTATTCAAACTTCTCCATAATGACACCCCCGCAGAATCATCCGATTTTGCTTAGTGAAAGTTTAATAAAACCTGTATTTCAGTAAGCCCTAAACAAACTTCCATTTGTCTCTTGCATGCACATTAAAATGAAAGGTATTCTGCAATAATTCCCTGACGGCACATCCTTGCGGGCGCCTTTAATCATTGCAGGGCGGTTGCCTGTCTGAAGAAGCCGGGGCGAACCAACTCTCGCACCCGCTATTCCAATACCGCGCGGATGCGGCGCACGCCCGCAGAGGAACTCTCCTCTTTTTTGATCCTGAACCTCCCGAGCGCGCCTGTGCGCTCCACATGCGGCCCTCCGCAGATTTCCCTGGATAAGTCGCCCACCGAGTACACCTTGACGACGTTGTCGTAGCGCGCGTCGAAAACGCCCGTCGCGCCGCTGGCGCGCGCCTCTTCCACCGGCATCTCCTCGCAGTCGACCTCATGGTCGGCCGCGATGGCCTCGTTGACCAGCGCCTCCACCTTTGACAGTTCCTCCTTCGTCAGCTTCCTGGGGAAGGAAAAGTCGAAGCGCAGGCGTTCGGCGGTGATGTTGCTCCCCTTCTGGGAGACCTCGTCGCCCAGGACCCGGCGAAGCGAGGCGAGCAGCAGGTGCGTGGCCGTGTGCAGGCGCGTGGTCATTTCGGATGCGTCCGCGAGCCCGCCCTTGAAGCGCTGGGACGCGCCGGCCTGCGAAACCTGCCGGTGCTTTTCGAAGCTCTCGTCGAAACCGGACCTGTCCACCGCAAGGTTGCGTTCGGCCGCGAGCTCGACGGTCAGTTCGATGGGGAAGCCGTAGGTATCGTAGAGCCGGAAGGCGTCGGGGCCTTCTATCACGTTGCCGCGGAGGCGCGAGACGAGCTTGTCGAATTCCCTGAGCCCGTGCGTGATCGTGTTCGCGAACCGGTCCTCCTCGAGGGTCAGCTCCCGCATGACGGCCTCGCGGTTCTCATTAAGCTCCGGGTAAACGCCGCCGTACTGGTCCACGACCGCGGCGGCCACGTGGATGAGCCCGCCTTTTTCGATGCCCAGCTGCATGCCGAAGCGGACCGAGCGCCGGATCAGGCGCCGGAGCACGTAGCCCTGGTCGACGTTTGAAGGGGTGACGCCGCGCTGGTCGCCCAGTATGAACGTCGCGCAGCGGATGTGGTCGGCGACGATGCGCATCGCGCGCGTCGTGCCCTCGTCCTGCCCGTAGCGTTTTGCGCAGAGTTCGCCGACCACGCGCATGATCCCGGTGAAGACGTCGGTCTCGTATACGGACGCCTTCCCCTGCAGGATGCAGGCCGTGCGGTCCAGGCCCATGCCTGTGTCCACGTTTTTCTGCCGCAGCATCTCGTACTTCCCGTCCGCGGTCTTGTTGTATTCCATGAACACGTCGTTCCAGATCTCGAGGTACTTCCCACAGCCGCAGGCCGGGTTGCACTGCGGGGAACAGGGAGGCTTGCCGGTGTCGATGAACATCTCGGTGTCCGGCCCGCACGGGCCCGTCCGGCCGGCGGGGCCCCACCAGTTGTACTTTTTCGGGAGGTAGAAGATGTGGTCATCCCTTACGCCCATCGCCTTCCAGTGCCCCGAGGACTCCTCGTCGCGCGGGGCGTCGGCGTCGCCCTCGAACACGGTGAAGAAGAGCTTTTCCGGGTCGAGTCCGAGCCATTTGGGCGAGGTGAGGAACTCGTAGCTCCAGGCGATGGCCTCTTTCTTGAAATAGTCGCCCAGCGACCAGTTCCCGAGCATCTCGAAGAACGTGCAGTGCGACGCGTCGCCCACCGAATCGATGTCGCCGGTGCGCACGCATTTCTGGACGTCGGCCAGGCGTTTGCCCTCCGGATGGGACTGCCCCATCAGGTAGGGGACCAGCGGGTGCATCCCCGCCGTGGTGAAGAGCACGGTCGGGTCGTTTTCGGGGATGAGCGAGGCGCTCGGGATGATGGCGTGCCCGCGCTCCCTGAAAAAGGTCAGGTACATATCTCGAAGTTCGTCTGCTCTCATGCAAAATCTCCTTACAGCGTAAAATGAAAACCCCCGTGGCACACGCAAAGGCCTGCCTGTGTCCGGCGGGTGATAAATTCGCACGTATTAATAATAAAGCATACAAACGGGCGGTTGTCAACGTCGGAGCAAACTCCCCGTTGCATAATCCCCTTTGCGCTTCGCGCACCGGGTATTCTGAGTGGAGCACAACGGGCGAAGCCCCGCCCGCGCTAATTCCCGTGAAGCTCCGCCGGACGATTTCCTGTGAAACCCTGCCCTGCGCAATTCCCGCGAAACCCTGCCCGAGAACTCCACGCAAAGCCGAAGCTTTGCGTAAAAGAGGAGGAGCAACTAAGCGAGCGAACTTTTGCGCTTGCGCAAAGACGAGCGGGTGCGGAGTTTGCGCAGGCGAGGTCAGGTGCAGAGCGTGACGATGGCGTCCGCGATCATGCGCGCGTTGAAACCCAGCATTTCCAGCGGGACGTACTCGTTTGCCTGGTGCGCCAGATGATCGGCCGTCTCCATGTTCGGGCCGAAGGACACGGCGTTCTTTACGGAACGGGCGTAGGTCGCGCCGCCGATAGAGCGGCAGTATGCCTTCGCGCCGGTCTGGCGCGCATAGACCATCAAAAGCTTCTGCACGAGTTCCGAGTCTTCGCTGACGAAATGCGGAGGGAGGCTGTGGCGAATGCCGACTTCGAATCCCGGAAGCTCCATGGCCGACGCGATGCGCGAAAGGATGTCCTCGCTGCCAAAAGAGATGGGGTAACGAATGTCCCATTGCATGGACATTTCGCATTGGTCCATTTCCAGCACGCCGACGTTGACGGTGAGCGCGCCCGACACCTCGTCGCGGAGGTCGAGGCCGATGGACTGCCCGCCGAGTTCCCCGGCCACCCTGCGGGCGAGGAAGGCGATCGCGTTGGCCGGGCCGCCGGGCTGCAGGCCCAGGCCGTAGAGCGCCGTCGCGAGCAGGCATATCGCGTTTTTGCCGAGTTCGGGCGTCGAGCCGTGCGCGCTCACGCCCCTGCACACGAGGCGGGCGTGGCCGTCGGGCAGCACCGTGCATTCGACGCCCTCCGGGAGTGCGGGAACGAGGGAATCGGTCGTCAGCGCGGCGCCGTCGCCGTCGGAAACCACGGCTTCGGCGTGGTCGGGCACCATGTTCACGCGGGATCCGCCCCTGAACGACAGCACTTTCATGCCGCCTTCGCCGGGCTTCGCCGAAAACTTCTTCGAAATATCCAGGTGCAGCACGCCCTTCTCGGCGTTGATGACCGGATACTCGCAATCGGGCGAGAAGGCGAGGTCGGGCATCGGACGGTGGCGCTTATAGTAGTGCATATCCGCCCAGCCGCTCTCTTCGTCGCACCCGGCCATGAAACGGACGCGGCGTTTGAGGCTGACGCCCTGTTCCTTCACCGCCGCGAGGGCATAGAGCGCGCTTATCAACGCGCCCTTGTCGTCGGTCGTGCCGCGCCCGTACATGCGTCCGCCTTCGATATGGGCCGAGAACGGGCCATGGTCCCATCCGCCGCCGGCGGGCACGACGTCCAGATGCGTCATGATCCCGAGCGTCTCTTCGCCTTCGCCGTAATCGACCAGCGCCATGTGCCCGTCCAGGTTTTCCGGCTGAAAGCCGAGCGCTCTGCCCAGGGCGAGCGTGTACTCGAGCGCCTCGTTCACGGGCTTTCCGTACGGCATGCCCGGCAGAGGCGGTTCCTTGACGCTGGGTATCCTGACGAGGCCGGCGAGCACGCCGATCATTTCCTCGTTTTTTTCATCTATATAATCGTTGATGCGTTTCATCCTCCAAGAAGACCTCCTTAAGAATTTCAGTATAGCCTTAACCCGGACCGCTGTCAAACTCCCGCAGATCAGGTTCGCGGACCACAGGTGCTACCGGCCTCGACCGCATCGGCGGTCGGAAGGCGCGGGCGGCGCCGGGGGGAAACGGCGGCGCCAATAGGGGGCCGGAAATGCTGTTAACCGGTATATGATTCGAGGAAGGATTTTGTGCCCCCGGCGGGGAATATATCGAAAGGCTGATATATTCTGAGAAAACTCTGGATTTCCGGGGGAAAAGATGCACGAAGGACATAGAAAACGGCATAAGGAAAGGTATTTGAAGGAAGGGCTGGAAGGTTTCGGGGACCACGAAGTCCTCGAACTGCTCCTGTTCTACTGTATCCCCCGCAGAGACACGAACACGGTCGCGCATAAACTGCTGGACCGCTTCGGTTCGCTTAACGCTGTGCTCGACGCCGACCCCGCCGACCTGCAGGCCGTAGGAGGCATCGGCGAACACAGCGCCGTGCTGATCTCCCTTATCCCCCACATCGCGAGGCGGTACGAACTCGCGGCGATCGGGGAGCGGCCGCTGCTGGATAGCACCGCCAAGGCAGGGGCCTACGCGATGGCGCTGTTGAAGGGCGTGCCGGTCGAACGGTTCTACCTCATCTGCCTGGATTCGCAGTGCCGCGTGACCTACGCCGCGCTGCTGCAGGAGGGCACGATCAACCAGGCCGCGGTCTACCCGCGGATGGTGGTGGAGGCCGCGCTCCGGCACAGGGCCAACAGCCTTATCCTCGCGCACAACCACCCGGGCGGCGTGCTGAAGCCGTCCAATGCGGACATCCGCGTGACGCGGGCGGTGATGGACGCCGTCAGGCCGCTGGGCATCGACGTGCTGGACCATATCATCGTTTCGAACAGGGGATATTTCAGCTTCGTGGCCGAGCGCAGCATGACCGGGATGGACGTGAAACAGGCGCATGCGGGGTACGCCGCCGAACCCGAGAATTAACGACCGAACTCCGCGCGTGAGCCGGACGGGGCGGTTCAGACCGGAAAGACAAAAAACTCCCGGGCGGTGTGCCGGGAGCCTGAAACGGGGTGTTTTGTCAGTATTTGCGGATGTCGCGCCCCCTGAGGTGGAAACGGCGCGTGTGCGCGGCGTCGAGCAGGCGGGACACCATGCGCTCGCCGTAGCGTTCCTGTATCTCGTGAGGGAGCAGGTTGGTGGCCACGATGGTGTGCTTCGCCCTCAGGAGCCGCTCGTTGAACAGGGAAACGAAGTATTCCACGGTCACGTTGTTGTACAGGGGCTCGCTCCCCAGGTCGTCGCAGACCAGCAGGTCGGCGCCATACAGGGGGGAGAGGTCGGTCCCCGCGCCGAGGTGCTTTTGCAGGCAGAATTCCCCGAGCGAAAACGCGGTGAAGCGCAACACGTTAAAAGACCTGTTCAAAAGATGGCCCGTGATGCAGTTGAGCAGGTATGTCTTGCCCAGCCCGGTGTTCCCGTAAAACAGCAGGTTGGGCTTTTCGTTTTCGGGGAACTCCTTCGCGTATTCGAGGCAGATGTCCCGAAGCTGGCGCATGTATTCGCGCTGCGGCGTTTTCGACCCCGGCGGGATCTCGTTGGGGAACACGCCGAGGTCGTAGTTTTCGAAGCTCTGTTGCCCGAGTATCTCCGTATCGTTGGGCGCGTACCGCTCCTCGTTCAGGCGGCGGACGAAACAGGCGCAGCGCGTCTTGACAGGGTTTCCCACGAAGCCGGTGTCCCGGCAGTCCGGGCAGCGGTAGGCCATCTCGAGGTAATCTTTCGGAAGGCCGGCGCTTTCGAGCAGCGCGGCACGTTTTACGAAAAGCTCCTTTAATGCGTCCCCGGTCGCCTGCGCGTCGTCCGCGCCCGGACCGAAAAGGAGGCGCAGCCGCTCGTTTTCGAGTTCGGCAAGCGCCGGGCAGAGGGAAACGGCGTGCGCAAAACGCTTTTCCTGGGCCAGGCGGTTGCGCCTCTGCCGGGCCTCGAAGTCCGCTATCACGCGGCCAAGCGCCGCGTCGGCCATTGTCAACACTCCTTTTTTATTAGGACGCGCTCAGATCGTCGAAATCCCTGTCCAGGCCGTTCTGTTCCGGGGGACGCTGGTCGTAGTTCAGGGCGTCCAGCTTCTTGCGGGAGGCGCCGGACTGCCTGTTGGCCGTGTGGCTCCTGCGCTCCGCCCTGGCCTGTTCGAGCGTGAGAACGCCTTTTTTATGGTAATTGGACAGGAGCTTTTGCAGGAACTGCCAGGGCTGGTTGGCGCCGGCCGACAGCTCTGCGGCGAAGAGCAGAAGTCCTTCCTCCATGCCCCACGTGTCGCGCCATTTCGTGTAGGCGGCGCGGTCGCTCTGGCCGGGGGAACGCACGATCCCGGCGCGCCGGAAAACTTCGCCGAGCGCGCTGTCCAGCGTCCGTTCACATTCGAGCATCTCTTCGGCTTCGGAACAGGAATGGATGTTGCTGTTGTGCCAGCCCTCGAGCAGGCTGTTGACGGCGGCGAAGGTGGCCCGCCCGTTTTCCGAGGCCCGGGTGCAGGCGGCCAGTACGGTTTCGTGGTCCATGCCCCATTCGCGGGTCCAGCGCGCGTACTGTATGTTCTGCGCCTGTGTGGGCGAGACGCTCTTTTGGCCGAGGGCCAGCAGCACTTCGCGCATCTTCGCGCCAATCGTCTCGCGCGCGGAGAAATGCGCCTCGATGTCGGCCGCTTCCACGATGCCCTGTTCATAGAGCGAAGCGAGCACGCGGTGGACGTAGGCGAGGTTCGGCTTCTGTATCTTGGTCGTTTCACGGCAGGCGAGCAGGATCGCGTCCAGCGCGAACCCCCATTCCTCCGTCCATTTGTTGAAAAGCCTGTTTTCGTCGACGGTGGGCGTGCGGAACACGCCGATGTGGGAGAGGACCTTCTGCGTCTGCGTGCTTTCGGAAGCGTGGCGGGCGATACGCCGTTCCGCGTCCTCCAGCGTGCGCACCCCGTCGTTTGCCCAGCTGAGCGCCACCTTGTTCATGTAGGCGAGGCTCACCTGCCGGCCCTTGCGCCCGACGCAGTGGGAGACCATGTGCAGCACGGCCTCGGGTTCCATCCCCAGGACCTCGATCCAGTCGTAGATCTTCTGGAGGTCCTGCGTGTGCAGCAGCCGCCCGCCGAGCACGGACTGCAGGGAAATGTTGAAATCTGAGTACCGCGCGAGTTCCGGCGGGGTCTCGTAGTTGTTCTGGTACAGCCGGTTCTTGACGTTGTAGAATTCGATGGCGAAAGGGTCCTGGGAGACGATGCGCACCAGTCCGTCCCGGGCCCAGTAGGAAAACGCGTTGTATACCGTCTCGGTCTCGAGGCCGAGCGCGAGGGCGAAGGCTTCCGCCGTCGGCTCCGCCGCGCCGGGGTGCAGGCACTGGTACAGTCCGTAGACGTATACTTTCACGAAATCCCCTGGGGCTTTGGTCAGGAATTCCTGGATGAACAGGTTTTCGAGCGGCGTGACGTCAAAGAGTATGGCGCTGTCCGACAGTTTGCAAAAAGCCATGGCTTCTCTCCCGCATGACATTGACTCCGTGTGTGTATCCTATCATAGCATAAGCCCGCCCTGGGATGCGAAACCGGGATGAGGCGAAAAAGCGGATTCTCGTACAAAAATCGCCCGATCGGGCCCCTGTGCGGTAGTTTGGGACGAATCGGGCGAAAACAGTGAAACCGGGTTACCATGCAGCCGCGTTTGCGGCGGATATCATGCCCGAATGGTTGAGCAGGGCGAAAAGGTACGGTTTTTCCTTGTCAAAGCCCGTGAAAAGCCGGAGTTCCTCACGATGGCGCACAATGATGCCTTTTTTGCGCAGGAGCAACTCGATGTGGCCGCTGTTTTCCGCGACGAACTCGCGCACGTAGACCACCGGCAGCGCGAGCGCCAGGTACTCCCCGGCTTCGGGGTTCTCCTCGTGCAGCGAGGAGATGTCGCGGTAGATGTCCAGCGCGGCGAAAGTCATTTCGGGGAACATGTTCACGGTTTCGACCTGCGCGCCGCCTAAAGAAGCGGACGTCCCGGCCAGGTAGAGTTCCAGCCCGTCTTCGGAAACGAAGACGCTGAACACGACGCCTTCTACGTGTTTGGGAATGGGCGCCTCCTCGAATATGGAGCGGAGCCAGTGCACGAACTGCGCGTAAGACTCCAAAAATTCCTCGTGTTCGAACAAAGGCGTATCGGCGATGGAAAACCTTGCCTCCAGCTGCCTGTTGAGGAGGGCCCACCCGTCCTCGAGACGGGGCAGGGCCGAAATGAGTTCGTCCATGCATAAACCGACAGCATCGGGGTCGCTCATGGCGTGTTTCCTTTCAATGAATTGTGATTTGAACCAGAATATATCTATTCTTTAACGGCTTCGAAATATCCTTTTTATTATAACATAATTTTTGAAGGGGTTTCCTTTCTTTTTGCTGAATATTGGTGGAATAATGGTGGAAGACCGGTTAAAATGGCCTCGGGCTTTGCCCGGAGGGAGGAGCCCCTGCCGCGATCCCTTCGATCGCGGTCCGTTTGTGGGGAACGCCGGGGCGTATTGGGCCCGGAAGGGCTAAGCGAGAAACGGCGTTTCTGTTTGGAGGTGCGCATGCAGGAAAAGATGCCCGTGGTGGACATGCTCGAAAAATGGGCCGGGAAAAGCCGCCACCGGCTGCATATGCCCGGCCACAAGGGCGGCAGGGGCCTTCATAACGTGCCCGGTTTCGACGCGCTTCGTTTCGATGCGACCGAGCTTGCCGACACCGACGACCTGTTCGCGCCGGCCGGCGCGCTGAAAGAGGCGATGGAGCTGGCCGCGGCGGGGTTTTCCGCTGTCTGGACGCGGTTTCTGACCGCGGGGGCTACGGCCGGCGTCCTCGCGATGCTGCTCTCGCTCGAACCGGGGTCGGACGTCGTGGTGGGGCGCGACTGCCACCGGTCGGTGGCGGCGGGGGTCGAACTCGCGGGCCTCAGGCCGGTATTCGTCTACCCGGAGGCGCCGGAAGACGGCCTGCCCGGGTGCGTGTGCCCGGACCGCGTCGAGGACGCGCTGAAAAAGCGGCGCGCAGGCGCGGTGGTGGTCACGTACCCGAACTATTACGGCCTGTGCCCGGACCTCGGCGCCATCCGCGCGGCGGCCGACCGCCACGGCGCGCTGCTGCTGGTCGACGGCGCGCACGGCACGCATTTCGCGAGCGGCGCGTCCGCGCTCCCGCCGTATGCGGGGCGGTTCGCAGACGTTTGGGTGGACGGGGCGCACAAGACGATCGGCGCGATGGGGCAGGGCGCTTTCCTGCATATGGGCGCCCGTGCGCGCGAAAAGGAAAAGGGGATGGCGCGGGAAACGCTCGAACGCGCGCTCGCGCTGGTGCATACGTCGAGCCCGTCCTACCCGGTGCTCGCCTCGCTGGACGCGTCGCGGCAGCGTCTCTTCACGAAGGGAGCCGAGTGGCAGGACTTCGCGCTCTCGTGCCAGGAAGCGTTGCGGTCCATCGACGCGTTGCCCGGCCTTGCCTGCCCCGGCCTTAGCGCAACCGGACGGGCGGGTGTCGCCGCCTACGATCCCACGCGGCTGGTGGTCGACGTGCGCGGGCGGGGCTTGACTGGCTATGCGGCTGCGCCTATACTAAAATCAGCGGGCATAGAGGTCGAAATGTGCGACGGCGCCCGCGTCGTCGGGATAGCGGCCCCGTGGGACCCCGCCGCTTTGACGGCTTTGCGCGGCGCGCTGGCCGCGCTAAAAGGGGCCGGGCGCGGCGAATGCCCCCACGAACCGGCGCTGCCGCCGTTTCGGGCACAGGCGATGCGTCCCGCGTCGCGCCGCGTGGAACTCGTGGAGGTCGCCGTCGCGAAGGGCCGTGTGGCCGCGGCCGCCGTCGGCGCGTACCCGCCCGGCATCCCGGCGCTCTGGCCGGGCGAGGCGGTAAACGCGGATGCGGTGCGGTATCTGATGGGGGTCCTGAACTCGGGCGGCAGGCTTTTCGGCCTGCAGGACGGCAGACTGCCCGTATTCGGCATTCAGGCTCAGGAACGTGGGGGCGGCGGGGAAACCCAGAAAAAGGGCCGCCTTAATGTTAAGGGAGAAAGATGAGAGGACTGTTTATCACATTCGAAGGTCCGGACGGCGGCGGAAAGAGCACGCAGATCCGGCTGCTGAACGAGTGGCTCACGGCCCGCGGGCACGAAGTGCTGGTGACGCGGGAGCCCGGAGGCTGCAAGGTCGCAGAGGAGATCAGGGGGCTTATCCTTGATATCCGCCACACGAGCATGACCCCCGTTACGGAGGCGCTCCTCTACGCCGCGGCGCGCGCGCAGCACGTGGAGGAAGTCATCGCGCCGGCGCTCGAAGCGGGGAAGACCGTGATCTGCGACAGGTTCCTGGACTCGTCGCTGGCGTACCAGGGTGCTGGCCGGGAGCTGGGCTTTACGATGGTGGCCGACATGAACCGCCACGCGACGCACGGCCTCGTGCCTGAGATCACCTTCCTTTGCCGGATCAACACGGAACTCTCGCGCCTGCGGGTGTGGGGGCGATCCGTCCCCGACCGGCTGGAGAGCGAGAAAACGGATTTCCAGGACCGCGTGCTCAGGGGGTTCGACGAGCTTGCGAGACGTTACCCGGAGCGCATAAAGGAAATCGACGCGGGGCGGGACATCCAGGTGGTCTACGACGAGATCATCGGACATGTGCGCGCGCTGCTCGAACGGAGGGAGCACAGGGCGTGAGCATACCGCAACAGACCCTGTTCGTTTCCGTACTGAGCGGACGCGTACCGCACGCCGTGCTCATCACGGGCGAGAGGGGCGCGGGCAAACGGAACACGGCCGAGCGTCTCGCCGGGATGCTGCTGTGCACGGGGCACCCGAAACCCTGCGGCGCCTGCCGGGGCTGCAGGCTGCGGGAAGCCGGATCGCACCCCGATCTCCTGCGCGTTTCGGAGCATAAAGGCGCGATTAAAATCGAGGCCGTGCGCGATCTCATCGAAGAGCTTTCGAAAAAGCCCTACGGCGAAGGGCACCGCGCCGTCCTCATCGAGAACGCGCAGGCGATGACCGCGCAGGCGCAGAACTGCCTGTTAAAAACGCTGGAGGACCCGCCCGACGGGACCGTGTTCGTGCTGACCTGCCGCAGCGAGCGGGAACTGCTTCCCACCGTCGTTTCGCGGTGCCGGGTCGTGAGGATCGCGGGCGAGGGCGAGGCCGCGGTGCGCGTGCGCCTGGAAAAGGAACTCGGGGCCGACGCCCGCGAAGCCGCCCTTTTGGCGCGGCTGGGCGGGGGCTATTACGAAAGGGCGCGGGAATGGGCGTTAGGAAAAGGGCCGATGGAACTGCGGCACGGGCTGTGGTCCGTGCTGATGAGGCTGTCCGAACCGGGAGCGGATCCGCTCGCCGGTTACGCGCTTTTTAAGGACCGCCCGGAGGAAGCTGGCCTTATCCTTTCGGTCTTAAGCGGGATATTGGCCGAGGTCCTGCAATACAAACAGGGAGGCGGGGCAATCAGCCCGGACCACGCCCGGGACACGGCGGCCCTTTCGAAGAAGCTTTCGGGCCCCGGCCTGCAGCGGTGCCTGGAGTGCGCCGCGAGAGCGGGCGCGCTGATCGAGGTTAACGCGCACCGGCAGATGCTCATAGAGGACCTGCTGCTCAAAATAAAGGACGCAATGGAGGATACAACATATGACCAAAGTGATCGGCGTGCGCTTTAAGCGCGCCGGGAAGATATATTATTTCGATCCCGGAGGATGGGACGCCCAAAGCGGAGACAACGTGATCGTGGAGACGGTGCGCGGCGTCGAATACGGCGAAGTGGTGCTGGGTCCCCGCGAAGTGGACGAAGAGGAGCTCAACACGCCCCTGAAAAGCGTCATCCGCGTAGCGACCCCCGAAGACGGGAAGGTGATGGAAGCAAACGCCGCGAAGGCGAAGGAAGCGTTCGCGATCTGCGAGGCCAAAATTGCGAAGCACCAGCTCGGGATGAAGCTGGTGGACGTCGAGTATACGTTCGACAACAACAAGATCATTTTCTATTTCACCGCGGACGGGCGCGTGGACTTCCGCGAGCTGGTGAAGGACCTCGCTTCCGTGTTCCGCGTGCGGATCGAACTGAGGCAGATCGGCGTCAGGGACGAGGCCAAGATGCTCGGCGGCCTGGGGGGCTGCGGGCGCCCGAACTGCTGCAGCCAGTTCCTCGGCGAGTTCCAGCCGGTCTCTATTAAGATGGCGAAGGAGCAGAACCTTTCTTTAAGCCCTACCAAGATTTCCGGCCTCTGCGGGCGGCTCATGTGCTGCCTGAAATACGAGCAGGAATACTACGAACGCATGTCCAGGTGCATGGTGCGCGCGGGCAAGCCGGTCACGACGCCCGACGGCCCGGGCGTCGTCGTGGACAACAACGCGCTCACCGAAACCGCCACCGTGCGCGTGGAACTGTCGGACGGCTCGTACGACATGCGCAGTTACCATTATTCCGCCGTGATCCCGCGGAATCGGCACGGCGACGGCGCCCCGCAAAAGGCCCGTAACGCGGGCCAGGGCGTTGCCGGGGAGGAAGAGGCGCCGGCGGGTCTCGAAAACAATGAAACGTAACGATTCCCAGCCGTACTGAATATTCGCGGGGGCCGCCGAAAATCGTTCCTGGATTTTCGGCGGCCCCCGGGCTTTGGTCAAGGTTTCGGGTTTTTGTGTCAGATCCTCTCGTTCAGCCACTCGGTGATGTCCCCGAGGATCCTGTCTTTACAGGGTTCATTCAGGATTTCGTGCCACAGGCCGGAGTAAATGAACAGCGACTTATCCTCCGAACCAATTTCGCCGAAGAAATCGCGCGAATCCTTTTCGGACACGATCATGTCGCTTGCGCCGTGCATGACGATGACGGGGTCCGTGAAAAGCGTCGCGTTTTCCTTCATCCATGCGTGGCCTTTCTTTACCGCATAAAAAAGGCCCAACGTGACTTTGGGTTGCGTATAGGGGTCGTTCTTGTAGGCTTCCACTACGGCCCGGTCTGAGCAAACGGCGTCGGCCAGCGTATTATCGGTTTCGAAATTCGGGTCGAGGCCGTCCGGGATGCCAATAAGGGCTTCTTTATTGTCCCTTGTCCACGCCCCCGTCGTTACGAAGCCTTTCACGAGGCCGGGCCATTTCGTGCCGAAGTACGCGGCGGCATAGCCGCCCAAGCTGTGGCCAAAAACGAATACCGGCAAGCCGGGGTTTTCTTTTAGGGCGAGGTCGACGAATACCTTCGCGTCCTTTATGATCTCTTCCTCGTGGCTATAATATGTCCTCGGACCGCCTGAGCGTCCGTGTCCCCTGAGATCGAACCGATACGTCCCGAAGCCCTGTCTGTTGAGATAGCCGGCGACATAATCGTACCTTCCCTGGTGTTCGCACAAACCGTGGATCATGACGATGGCCGCCCTCGGAGTGTCCGGGACATTCGCCTTTCCGTACAGTTCAACGCCATCGAACGCCTTTTTCGTAATCTCTCGTTCCATTTAAGGCCCTCCTTCAATCCGGCATGCCCGTTCAGAAAAAACCGTGTATCCCGAGGCTTTTTCGCGCCATAGCATTCCCCCTTTTCGACAATAACCGTTATGGTTCGCGAACTCCTGGTAAGAAGCGGCGGTATCCTCCCTCTGGAACGGACGGTTTTCGGTTCGGACTGTCCGCCCGCAAAGGCCGCTGCATATTTTTTAAGGCGCAAATACAAAGAGCCCATACGCTTTTTTGAAGCGTACGGACTTCTCTTCTCTCCGGTCCATATTATCTATAATTCATTTTATTACAGCCGAATGATCATGTCAATGTGTTTGCGGCGTCGCCCTCGGCGCGTCAGGACGGGCCCTTGACCAATCGCAATATATTATAGCCATAAATGGTTTCCGGTGTTATAATATCCCCGGTTGTATACGATCATCTTTCGAGGAGGTGAATTCCATGGCTTATATTATCAACGACGAATGTATCAGTTGCGGCGCTTGTGAAGCGGAATGCCCCGTGGGTGCTATCTCCGAAGGGGACGGCAAATACGAAATAAACCCCGACGAGTGCATCGATTGCGGCGCCTGCGCCGGCGTTTGCCCGGTGGGCGCTCCCAATCCGGCGGAGTAAGGCGAGGGTTAGAGCCCCGTTCCGGCTTCCCGCAACGCCGATGAGCCATTTTTAAGGGGCGGTATACCGTGATCCTGTGCGGCGCGCACGGACGGCGGACCGCCCCTTCTGGCGCCAGCGGCACGGTGGGCAGCGTTTTTTTATGGCGTCTTTGTGTTTAACGGCAGAAGAGTTTGAATCCGGCAAACTCCGCAGGTTGGCCCGCAGCAGAAGCCGGGTCAATGCTTTTTTTGGCCGAAGTTTTTCCTGGCAGCCAAAGAAACGCGCTCCACGGCGCGTTTCTTTGGCTGTGGCGAGCCTCCTGGCGTTGCAGGGGGAAAATAGGGCTGCGGTGCCGACGGCCCGGGAGGGAGGCCCCTCCCATATACCTTTGGCAGTTGTTGCCACCTATCGATAATGTTACAATGTCATTAATACGTTTTAATTAACAATATATAGTCTATTATATTTACTGTAAGTTTTTTTACGGGATAAGTCTGCCCAGTAGACGGATGCGAATACAACGGGGGGAGCGGCATGAAGAAACGGGTAGCGACGGTTTTGCTTGCGTTGCTGGTGATGTTCAGCGGTTGGACCTTATTGGATCCACAGACGGCATACGCGGCGTTCAATGGAATCATCAAGGTCCGCATATCGCCTTCCGGGCACTCGTCCGACATACGGGTCATACCCTACGGGAAATATTTCATTTCAGAGGCCAAAAACGTCAAGCTACTGAACACCGAATACAAGGTGCATCTTTCGGGCAGCAACGTGCAGCTTAAATCCGGCAGCACGGTGCTCTATTCCGGGCCGAAGCTCACGCTTACGCGCGCTGCCGGGAACACGGAGGAAAACTTCATCGTGTTTCCTTACAGCCCGACGCATAAGACGCGCACGAACTACTACGGGAACATCGAGTTTTCGGTGAATTCGGGCCTGTGCGCGGTGAACCACGTCTACGTCGAGGACTACGTGATGGGCGTGGCCCCCTACGAGATGAGCCCGAGCTGGCCGGCGCAGGCGCTCAGGGCGCAGGCCGTCTGCGCGCGCAACTACGGCGTTCGGGCGGCGCTCGCGAGCCCCTCGGGGACCTGGCACCTCGGGGACACGGCAAGTTCGCAGGTCTACAAGGGCGTGCCGGGCGTGAGTTCGTCGGGGACCATCAACTACACCACGTACAACAAAGTCAAGAGCGCCGTCGACGGCACGTCCCGCAAGGTGATGAAATTCGACGGGAACGTGTTTTCCGCGTACTACTCCGCCTGGAACGGCGGGGAAACATTGAACGTGCGCGGCTGGACGGGGAACACGTCGTCCGCCTACGGTTATACCGTCGTCAAATCCGATGTGTACGACGACAGGCGCTGCAAGGACAGCTACTGGATCACGCGGACCATCAACACGTCGCTTTATTCACCGACCGGCAACGACATCAACATGGCCGTGCAGAATATGCTCGTTAAAAAATACAGGGAACAATACGGCGAGACGGCCGCCGATGTTTACGTCGTGAGCACGTCAGGTATCAAAGGGCAAAAGCCGTCCGGCGTGCCCGAGGTTTCCCTCGTCTACGAGAAGTTCTACTGCAATGTGCTGTTCAATACGGAGTCGGCCACGAAGAAGGTCACGTTCACGGACACGGACCTCAAGAAGGCCCTTAGCATCAGTTCCTCATACATTGCGTTCAGGATCGAGAATAATTCGGACGGCACGACGACGCTGTACAACGTGCGCTACGGCCACGGGGTGGGGCTGAGCCAGCGCGGCGCGCAGCAGATGGCCAACGAGGGCAAGAGCTACGCGGACATCCTGCGCTTCTACTACAACGGGATTACGTTCAGCACGCTTTCCGTTTCCCCGCCTTCGCTTCCGGCAATGCCGGACCAGGGGTCGGAAACGGATGAGGAGTACGTCGGGAAAGTGGTCAACTGCACCAGCTACGTGAACGTGCGCTCGGGCCCCGGCACCTCCTCGACGAAGGTCGGCACGGCCCCGAAAAACGCCGTATACCCCGTGAAAAAGGCGTATTATACGAGCGACTGGCATCAGATCGATTACAACGGCAAGACGGCGTACATCCACAGGGACTATCTCGCGCTGACGCCCGTGCAGCAGGACACGACGGCCAAGGCGGTAGGCAAGGCGACGCGCAATTCGTACGTGTACGCGTCGGCCACCACGACATCCAGCAAGCTGCTGGCGCTGGGGACGGGGAACCTCATGGACATCCTGGACGTTTCCGGCAACTTCTATAAAGTTATTGCCGCGGGTAAGACGGGTTACGTGCCTATTTCCCACGTGACCATCGTATCGGGCAGCGTATCGGCGCCGACGCCGAAGCCAACACTGAAACCGACGCCGAAGCCCACGCCCAAACCGACGCCGAAGCCGACGCCGAAGCCCACCGCGGCATCGAAGGCCGTAGCCAAGGCCACGCGTTTCACGTACGTATACAAGTCTTCCACGACCTCGTCGTCGAAGCTGCTAAAGCTTGGCCCCGGGAACCTGATGGACGTGCTGGGCACGTCGGGCAGCTACTACAAGGTCGTTGCGGCGGGCAAGACGGGGTACGTTCCGATTTCCCACGTGTCGATCGTGTCGGGCAGGATATCGACGCCGACGCCGAAGCCGACACCGAAACCTACCGCGACAAAAACTGTGGGGAAAGTGGTCAACTGCAACAGCTACGTGAACGTGCGCTCGGGCCCCGGCACCTCCTCGGCGCTGGTCGGCACGGCCCCGAGAGGCGCGGAATATCCCGTGAAGAAGGCGTACTATTCGAGCAACTGGCATCAGATCGAATACAAAGGCAAGACCGCGTACATCCACAAGGACTATTTCAAGATTACGTCTGCGCCGACGCCGACGCCGAAGCCAACGCCGAAGCCCACCGCGGCATCAAAAGCCGTGGCAAAAGCCACGCGTTTCACGTACGTGTACAAATCCTCCACGACCTCGTCGTCAAAGCTGCTCCAGCTCGGGCCGGGGAACCTGATGGACGTGCTGGGCACGTCGGGCAGCCTCTATAAAGTGGTTGCCGCGGGCAAGACGGGGTACGTGCCCGTTTCCCACGTGTCGATCGTATCGGGCAAGGCCGGGTCCTCGAAGTCACCCGCGCCTACGCCAAAAACCACCGCCAAAACTGTTGGGAAAGTGGTCAACTGCAACAGCTACGTGAACGTGCGCTCGGGCCCCGGCACGTCGAAGGCGCTGGTCGGCACGGCCCCGAAGGGCGCGGAATACCCAGTGAAGAAGGCGTACTATACGAGCAACTGGCATCAGATCGAATACAAGGGCAAGACGGCGTACATCCACAAGGACTATCTCAAGCTTATATCCGCGCAGCAGAACGCGGCGAAGGCGGTAGCCAAAGCCACGCGCTTCACGTACGTGTACAAGTCCTCGACGACCTCGTCGTCAAAGCTGCTCAAGCTCGGGCCAGGGAACCTGATGGACGTGCTGGGCACGGCGGGCAAACTCTATAAAGTGGTTGCCGCGGGCAAGACGGGGTACGTGCCCGTTTCCCACGTGTCGATCGTATCGGGCAGCGTCAGGTAAAACCGCGCTGATCCAGTCGGACCGTCTGGGAAAAGCCGTACGGGCCGCGTACGCGCCTTTGCAGGCGGGACGACAAAGGACGGGGCTTCAAGAAGACGCCCGGCACTCGGGCAAGACGGCACGCCGGAGGATAAAAAGGCTCCTGAACGCGCCGGGTTCTGCCCGGGATTAAGGCAAAAAAACGGCCGCGGGCCGTTTTTTTGTGTCCGAACTGCGGCCGAGGCGCGAAATGGGGACGTTGTCGTTCCCGCCACGGCTTCATTCGTCTTCCAGTTCCAGCAGGCGACGGTAGAGCGCCCTGCGACTAAGCCCCAGTTCGGCGGCCGCCTGCCGGGCCGCGGAGGGCTTGTCCGTCCCGCTGTTGAGCAGTTCCGTAAGGAGGGCGTCGCGCGTTTCGGCGTCGGGCTGCACGGCGGCGGGCTTCGCTTTCTCGATCACCAGTACGTACTCCCCGCGCGGGTCCTTTTCTTCGTAGATACCGGCGAGTTCTTCCGCCGTGCAAAGCAGCGTCTCTTCGTGAAGTTTGGTCAATTCCCGGCAGCAGCAGACGCGCCTTTCCGGGTCGGCGGCCGCGATTAGGCGAAGCGTATCCTTCAGGCGGTGCGGGCTCTCGTAGAGCACACAGGTCACGGGCTGGTCCATCAGACGGCGCACGCGCTCCCCGCGTTTCGCCTTCCCGCGGGGCAAAAAGCCCTCGAACAGGAAACGCGACGCGTCCATCCCCGAAAGGGTGAGCGCGCAGAGCACCGCACTCGGGCCGGGGAGCGAGACCACTTCGACCCCTTCGCGCCGGGCCGCCGCGACCAGTTCGGCGCCCGGGTCGGAGATGCAGGGCGTGCCCGCGTCGCTCACGTACGCCACGGTCTCGCCCGCCCTGATCCGGCGGATGATTGCGCCAATGCCCTCGGCAGCCGAATGCGCGTGGAAGCTGACCAACGGTTTTTTCAGCCCGAGGTGGTTTAGAAGCTGCAGGGTGCGGCGCGTGTCCTCGGCCGCGACGGCGTCGGCCGAAGCGAGGGCCTCCCGCGCGCGAAGCGTTATGTCGCCCAGGTTGCCTATGGGGGTGGAAACGAGCATCAGCTTTCCCGGCACGTCTCAGGCCTCCCTGCCGCGGTAGATCCGCATCATTTCTTCCGTATGTTTCCCGCTTTCGCCGAAGGCATACAGCGGCGGCTCGAAGTACACGCCCGGGCCGCCCAGCTTGACGGCCTCGATCAGCACGATCGAGGGCGGCGAACCGGGGCGCGGGTGCACCATGCGCATGCGTTTGGGTTCGAGCCGGCTTGCGCACAGCGCGTGCACCGCCTCCGCCACGCGCGGCGCCGGGAAGATCACGGCCAGCGCGCCGCGGTTTTTAAGCAGCAAAAAGGCGCTATCGCAGATGTCTTTTATCGTGCAGCCCTCTTCCTCCCGCGCCATGCGCCTGCCGGGATGCGGGCTCGAGTGGCCGGCGCCGCGCCTGCGGTAGGGCGGGTTGCACAGCGCGTAATCGAACGCGCCGTGGCCCAGGACGTCGGGGGCGTCCTTGAGGTCGAGCGTAAGCACTTCTATCCTGTCCTCCATGCCGGCAAGGAGGACGCTGCGACGCGCCATGTCCGCCATGTCCTCGCGGATCTCGACGCCCGTGACCTGCGCCGGTTCCCTGCGCGTGCAAAGCAGCAGGGGGATCACCCCGGTGCCCGTGCCGAGGTCGACCGCCTTGCAGCCGGGCCGTATGCGCGCGAAATCGGCGAGCATCACGGCGTCGGACCCGAAGCAGAAGTCCCCCGGCTTCTGCAGTATGCGGATCCCCAGCAGTTCCAGGTCGTCCAGGCGTTCGCCCGGTCCGACCAGGGCCTGGGCGCGCATGTCGAACGCGCGCATACCTACCACTTCCTTGTCCGCCTGTAGTAAACGTATTATACCATAATTTATGAAGCGGGCACCCGATGCTAGTACCCGGAAAGACTATAAAACAAGCCGCGCCGCCGGGGGCAAGCGTTGTTTGTCAAATCGAAGCTTTACCTGGAAGATTTCCACAGCGCTTTACCCAGGCAAATCCTTCAAAGCCTTGCCCGAATGAATCCCACAGAGCTTCACCTGAACAAACCGCACAAAGCGAAGCTTTGGGCGGAAGAGGAGGAGCAACGAAGCGGTGCGAGGAACCCCCGACGCGCGCAGCGCATAGGGGGTTACGAGCGAAGCGGAGTTTGCTCCGACGCAGGGTGCTAGCACCATGCATGTGCGCATAACAATATACGAAAAAAGGGGTGGGAGCCATGCGCATGATCTGGGGCCTGATGATCCTCACCGGCATCGCGGGCGGCATCATCGGCGGTTCGGGCGAAAAGCTCCTCGACGCCGCCCTGTCGGCCTGCGGCGACGCCGTCACGATCAGCATCACGCTCGTCGCCGCGTACGCCCTGTGGATGGGGATCATGAACATCGCGAAGGAAGCGGGCATGGTCTCAGCCCTCGCGCGCGCGCTGAGACCCGTGACGCGGCGGCTGTTCAAAGGTGTGCCGGAGGGCGCGCCGGCGCACGAATACATCTCGCTGAACCTCTCGGCGAACGTCCTCGGGCTGGGGAACGCGGCCACGCCCTACGGCATCAGGGCGATGGAGGAACTGCAGAGGTACAACAGGAAGCCGCGCGTCGCCACCAACGCGATGTGCATGCTGCTCATCGTCAACGCGTCCTCGGTGCAGGTCCTGCCCACCACGGTGATGGCTTTGCGCGCGTCGGCAGGCAGTGCGGAGCCCGCCGCCATCGCGCTCCCGGCGCTGCTCGCGACCGCCGTCAACACCGTTTTCGCCGTCGCCCTCGCAAAACTGGCGGAGCGCTATCTGTAATGGATGCGGTTTTCGTCTTTTCGCTGTTGCCCGTCGCGTTCATCTTCGCGGTCGTCGCGGCGGGGCTCATAAAAAAAGTCGACGTCTACACGGCGTTCGTCGAGGGCGCGCGGCAGGGCCTGAAAACGGCGGTTAAGGTCCTGCCCTACCTGGTCGCGATGCTGATGGCGATCGCGGTTTTCAGGGCCGGAGGCATCCTCCCCCTCGTGGAGACGGTGTTCAGGCCTGTTTTGAAAGCCGTAGGCGCGCCCGAGGAAGTCGGGCCCCTGTTTATTATAAGGCCGTTTTCGGGCAGCGCCGCGCTGTCCATGCTCGCCGATATCTATGCGCGCGCAGGCCCCGACAGCTTTGCCGGGCAGGTCGCGTCCGTGATGATTGGATCGACGGAGACGGTGTTCTACACGGCAGCGGTCTATTTTGCGGCGGCCAGGGTCGAGAGGACGCGGCACACCATCCCCGTCGCGCTGCTGGCGTCGGTGGTCGGGCTCATCGCTTCCGTATGGTTTTGCAGGTGGCTTTTGTAAACGTTGTTAAGCTATGGCGAAAGTGATATAATATTCGATGCGAATCAAGAAACAGGCGTGCGGGCCCCTTTTATGGACAACCTCCGGGTAAGGGGAAGGGTTTAATCCTTACACATCTGCAAGGCCAAGACTGACAAAGGAGTTAAACCGATGACAATTGAAGTATTCGGCGCATACCACCATTTAGCCAGTAAAGACATGCGCAACACGCAGGCGGTGGTTATCGACACGCTGCGCGCGACCTCGGTGATGATAACGGCGCTCAAGAACGGCTGCCTACAGGTCGTTCCCGCTATCGAGATCGAGGAGGCGATGCGCCGAAAACGCACGATGTCCGAACAGAACGTGTTGCTGGGCGGCGAACGGGATGCCTTGAAGATACCGGGATTCGACCTGGGCAACTCGCCGAAGGAGTATAAAAGGGAAACGGTAGAGGGCAAGGTGCTCGTGTTGACCACGACCAACGGTACGGCGGCGCTGCACAGGGCCGGCGGTGCCAAGCGCGTGCTCATCGGCGCGATGAATAATGCCTCCGCGGTGGCCAAGAGACTGGCGCAGGACCCCGCGCCCACGCACATCGTCTGCGCCGGCACGCGCGGCAAATTTTCCCTCGACGACATATACACGGCGGGCTGCATCCTGTCGCGGCTCCGCGAGCTGGTGCCCGCCCTGGAGATCGACGACCTGGGCTTTGCCAGCGAGATGATGTATCATAGATACCGGAACAACTGGCGCGACCTCGTCAGCAACGCGTCCCATTACAACGTGCTGATCAAATCCGGATTCGCGGGCGATATAGACTATTGCATGCAGGAGGACACGGCGGACATCGTCCCCGAATGGACGGACGGCATCGTGATGTAGCGCCGGCGGCCGTTTATGCAAAAACGGGGGATTATGCTTGAATCCCCGTTTTCTTTATTATCCGTTTGAGGAAGAATTTTCGCGCCATGGTGTTTTCAACACGTATTGCGCAGACTATAGCCTAAGAACCGCAAGGAAAGGAACAGGGATATGTCCACACCGACGTACTACATCACCACCCCGATCTATTACCCCAGCGACAAACTGCACATCGGGCACAGCTATACCACCGTTGCAGCGGACGCTATGGCGCGGTACAAGCGCCTGAAGGGATACGACGTGATGTTCCTCACCGGCACCGACGAGCACGGCCAGAAAATCGAGCGCGTCGCCAAAGAGAACGGGATGGAGCCGCAGGCCTATGTGGACGGGATCGTGGCCGGCATCCGCGAGCTGTGGGCGCTGATGGACATCTCGCACGATGATTTCATCCGCACGAGCCAACCGCGCCACGTAAAGATGGTCCAGAGGATATTCAAACGCCTGTACGACCAGGGCGACATCTATAAATCCGCGTACAGGGGCTGGTACTGCACGCCCTGCGAGTCGTTCTGGCTGGAGCGCCAGTTGAAGGACGAGTGCTGTCCCGACTGCGGGCGCAAGGTGGAGATCGTTTCGGAAGAGAGCTACTTTTTCAGGCTGAGCAAGTACGCGCCCAGGCTGATCGAACATATTGAGGCGCACCCGGAGTTCATCCAGCCCGCCTCGCGAAAAAACGAGATGATGGGCAACTTCCTGCTGCCCGGCCTCGAGGATCTGGCGGTGTCGCGCACCGGGTTTACATGGGGCGTTCCCGTGGAATTCGACCCCGGGCACGTGGTCTACGTGTGGCTGGACGCGCTTTCGAACTACATCTCGGCGCTCGGCTACGAGTCGGATGACCCGTCGCGTTTCGACCGGTACTGGCCGGCAGACGTGCACCTGGTCGGCAAGGAGATCGTGCGGTTCCATACGATCATCTGGCCGATCATGCTCATGGCGCTGGGACTGCCCCTGCCCAAACAGGTTTTCGGCCACGGCTGGCTGATACTCGAAGGCGGGAAGATGTCCAAGTCCAAAGGCAACGTAATAGACCCCAAGGTGCTCTGCGAAAGCTATGGCGTGGACGCGATACGGTATTTCCTCCTGCGCGAGGTGCCGTTCGGGAGCGACGGCGTGTTCTCGAACGACGCACTGAGGATCCGCACCAACGCGGACCTCGCCAACGATCTGGGGAACCTTTTGTCGCGCACCGTCGCGATGGTCGAGAAATACTTCGGCGGCGTTCTGGCGGCGCCTTCGCAGCCCGTTGTCGCGGAGGACGACGCGCTCGTACAAACGGCCGCAAGTCTGCATCTTAGGGTGGACGAGCAGATGGACAGGCTCAACATCCCCGAAGCGCTCGCCGAGATCTGGACGCTGGTCGGGGCGTGCAACAAGTACATCGACGTGACGATGCCCTGGATCCTCGCGCGGGACGAAGCCAACAAGGCGCGGCTGGGCACGGTGCTCTACAACCTTGCCGAGTGCCTGCGCATCGTTTCGGTCCTGATCTCCCCGTTCTTGACGCGCACCTGCACAGCGATGCAGGAGCAGCTGGGCGTGCACGGGGAGGCGGAAACGGGCTATGCGAGCGCCACGCGCTTCGGCGTGATCCGCCCGGGCACGAAGGTCCTAAAAGGCAGGCCCCTGTTCTCGCGCATCGAAACGGAAAAAGCACCAAGCCCCGATAACCCGGGCAAAGCGGGTAAAAAGGCCGCGAAACAGGCCGAAAAGCAGGACGGGAAGGGCAAAACCGGCGAGATAAGCATCGGGGAGTTTTCGCGCGTGCAGCTCAGGACCGCGACGGTGACGGCCTGCGAAGCCGTGGAAGGGTCCGATAAGCTGCTCAGGCTCGCCGTGTCGATGGGTGGCGAGGAACGGACCATCGTATCGGGCATAGCCAAGTGGTACAAACCGGAGGAGGTCGTCGGGAAAACGGTCGTCGTCGCGGCGAATCTGAAGAAGGCAAGGCTCAGGGGCATCGTTTCGGAGGGCATGGTGTTGAGCGCCGAGGACGCGAACGGGGACCTGGCGCTGGTCACGATCGACCGCCCCCTGAGCGGCGACGGGTGTTCGATCTCATGAAGGCGAGGTATTTCGATTCGCACGCGCATCTCACCGACGAGAACGCCGCCAAACTGCAGGCGGTGCTTTCTGCCTGCGGCGACGCCGGCGTCTGCCGGATCCTGGACGTGGGGAGCAACCTTACCGACAGCGCCCTGTGCGTCGCGCACGCGAAGGCGCACGGCTGCATACACGCGGCCGCCGGGGTGCATCCGCACGCCGTCATGGACATGCCGCTCGGCGAGGGCATGGAGCGCCTGCGCGCGATGGTGTCGGGCGGCGGCGTGTCGGCGATCGGCGAAACCGGGCTCGACTACCACTACGACCGCGACTGGCGCGACGCGCAGCTCGAATGGTTCGAGGCGCAGCTCGGCCTGGCCGCTCAGACAGGCCTCCCGGTCGTGGTGCACGACCGGGAGGCGCACGGGGACGTCCTCGACGTCCTCAGGAGGCACAGGGGCAGGGTGACGGGCGTGCTCCACTGCTATTCGGGGTCCTACGAGATGGCGATGGAATGCATCAGGCTGGGCTTCTTCATTTCGTTCTCGGGCAGCGTGACGTTCAAGAACGCCAGGCGGCTCCAGGAGACGGCGGCAAGGCTGCCGCTTAGCCGGCTGCTGATCGAGACCGATTCGCCGTACCTGACGCCCGAGCCGATGCGCGGCCGGCGCCCCAACCAGCCCGCGTACGTGGTGTACGTGGCCGAAACCATCGCGCGCCTGCAGGGCACGGACGTCGAAAAGGTGGCCGAAACGACGTATTGCAACGCGTGCGCCCTCTTCGGCATACGGGAAAAGGACGGGGATAACACATGAGCGAGCATAAGGACGTATACGCCTACGATTATTTCGGGCACGGCACCTATATCAACCTGACAAACCGCTGCACCAACCGCTGCACGTTCTGTATCCGATCGACCGAGGAAGGCGTCGGCGGGCACGAACTCTGGATCCGGCACGAGCCGGACGCCGGGGAGGTGCTTGAGCAGCTCTGGGCCCTTCCGCCCTCGGACGAAGTGGTCTTCTGCGGCTACGGCGAGCCGACCGTCCGCCTCGGAGTGCTGCTCGAGGTGGCACGTGCGGTCAAGGCGAAGGGGAAGCGCGTGCGCCTGGACACGAACGGCCACGGGAACCTGATCCACAAACGCAATATCGCGCCCGAGCTGAAGGGCCTGGTGGACACGGTATCCATCAGCCTCAACGCCCCGGACGCAGAAAGCTACGACGCGCTCTGCCGGCCGCAGGTGGACGGCGCCTTCGAGGCCGTGCTCGATTTTGCGCGGGCCTGCGCGGGCGTGATCCCCAGGGTCGTGCTCACGGTGATGGACATCATCGGGGAAGAGGCGATCGAGAAATGCCGCGCGCTCGCCGAGGAATCGGGAGCCGAGCTGCGCGTGCGCCAACTCGTCGGCGAACCCGCCGAAAACGGTTAAAAATCTGTAATGATTCTGAATAATTCGGACAGCCCGTGCGGGGATTCCTGCGCGGGCATTTTTTTCTTATCCGTTGTGAAAGCAGCAGCTTGCCGGCGCATACGGTTATTGTTGCGCCAAGGTTTCGAAAAAAAGACAGGAGAGGTTTAATGTCGTTAAGGTGGGGGAACAAATGTGAAAAGGATGCATATATTGTTCAACCCGGGAGTGCAAGTGGAGGCAGGGTTTGACAAAGTAAGAAATCTGTAATAAACTTGTAAAACACCTGAAGGCCGCTCGTTGCGGCCCAACAAGGAGGAACAGGATGAGACGTCATCGCAGGTCGGGTTGGGGAGATATCAGAGTCGACTCGGCAAGCTATATGAACGGCGTTTTGTATTCGAAGCGTAAGACCGGCAATGTCCATGCGCCAAAGACGAAGAAAGCGCTGGGGAATGCCTTTTCGCGGCTGAAGGCCGTTTTCCGGCTGTTGCTCCTGCCGCTGGGCCTTTTGGGGCAGTTGATACAGGGCCTGATCAACAGCAAGGCGGCTCACAAGAAGACGCCGTCGCGGGTCCGGCTGGCGACCAAGGAACTGAAGAAGCCCACCAGACTCAGGCAGGCCGAACACATCACCGTCCAGATGAACCTGGGCAGACCGGCCACGGTGCGGGCGGTCGCGGCGATCGCGGGGGAGCGCCCGCGCCGCCGTGGAGTCCTGTTTGGCGCGGCCTGTTTCGTACTGTGCGTGCTGTCGGCGGCGGTCGCGCCCGCGCTTGCGGCTCCGCCGGAAGGATCGACGATCTTTACTTTCTGCGACAACGGCCGCGTCATCAACGCCGTATCCAGCGCGGGCACCGTACAGGACTTCCTCAAGGAAAACGGCGTGGAACTGTCTGTCGGGGACGAGATGAACGTCAAAAAAGACGCCCCGCTGCAAGAGGGCATGGTTGTTTCGATCGACAGGGCGATTCCCGTCACGGTAGTGAGCGGGGGACGGAGGCTGGCGGCGGGCATACGGTCGGGCACGGTGGCCGATGCGCTAGAATCGGCCGGCGTCAGGCCCGACGAAAACGACCGTGTTTCCCCGTCGCTGGATACGAAGGTGCGCGCGGGGATGACCATCAACCATACGGTCGTCGAGGTTGCCTATATTTCCCGTACGGAACTTGTGCCCTACAAGACGGTGTACAAACGAACATCCTCGCTGAGCAAAGGAAAAGAAAAGATCGAAAAGTACGGCGTCAACGGCAAGGTAAGCCATAAGATAAGGATAAACTACGAGGACGGCAAGGAGGTCTCCCGCTACGAGATCGATTCGAGCGTCGTAAGAAACCCCTCCGACGAGGTGGTGCTGATAGGCACCAAGGTGGCGTCCGTCGCCACGTCCCGGACTTCGGGTTCGACCGGCAGTTCGGGTTCGTCCGGATCGTCCGGCAGCTCAGGTTCGTCGGGGAGCGGGGCGGCCTCGGGCGTTCTTTCCCCCAGCAAGATACGCACGACGAAGCGCATGAGCGCGACGGCCTATACGTTCACGGGGCACAGGACCGCGACCGGCACGTATCCGCGCGTCGGCACCGTGGCGGTGAATCCGTCCGTGATCCCGTATGGCACCAGGCTCTATATCGAAGGCTACGGCTACGGCGTCGCCGAAGACACCGGCTCGTTCATCTACTCCCACCCCAACAGGATCGACCTGTTCATGAAATCCCTCAGCCAGTGCTACAGCTGGGGCTGCCGAACGGTAAATGTCTATATCCTCAAATGAAATGCGGTTGAGACGGTGGCCTTGGGGCTTACAGCCTGGCCAACGAAAAAAACGGCGCGAAATGCGCCGTTTTTCCGACGATACGCTGTGTTGGCCTCCGGCGCCATTTTACGGAAGACGGAGGCCGCGGCGCCCAACCACGGGGCATCTGCCGGCGCCGTGCGTTAACCAAGATGCAGGGAGAGACGTTATCATGCGGGAATTCAGCGGGTCCCTGACCTCGCCCGCCGTGCTGGCCGGGCTGTTTCGCGAATTCGGGGTCGTCCCCCTGAAGAAGCTGGGCCAGAATTATCTGGTGGACGCCAACGTCCTTTCGAGGATAGCGTCGGCCGCAGACCTTGGCGAAGATTCCTTCTGCCTGGAGATCGGGCCCGGCGCTGGCGCGCTCACGGCCCAACTCGCGCTGAGGGCCGCCAGGGTGGTGGCGGTGGAAGTGGACAGGGGGCTGATTCCGCTGCTGCAGTTTACCCTCCAGGCCTTCGACAACGTGCGCATCGTGCACGGCGACATCCTTAGGCAGGACCTGCACGCGCTCGCCGACGAGCATTTTTGCGGCGCGCCGTTCGCGGTCGCGGCGAACCTGCCCTACAACATCACGACGCCGGCTATAATGCTGCTGCTCGAAAACGGCCTGCCGGTGACGCATATGGTGCTTCTCGTCCAGCGGGAAGCGGGCGAAAGGCTGAACGCCAAGCCGGGCACGAAAGAGTACGGGGCGCTGTCCGTAGCGGCGCAGTGGGCTTACACGGCGCAAACCCTGTTCGCCGTGAGCCCGAACTGCTTCATGCCGAAGCCCAGGGTGGAGTCGGTGGTCGTGCGGCTGCAGGCAAGGGAGCGTCCCGTGGCCGACGTGGACGACCGGCGGGCTTTTTTCGGCATGGTCCGCGCTCTGTTTGCGATGCGCAGGAAGACTGTCTTGAACAACCTGCTCGCATACCGCAGGGATATGGGGAGGGAAGCGGCCCTTTTTGCCCTCGAAACCGCGGGCATCCGCCCCGACGCCCGGACCGAAACCCTCCCGATCGCCGCGCTTGCGGGGCTTTACGCCGTAGTGCACGGGAAATGAAGGGAAATCGCAAACAAGCGCTCACAGCGGCCGGTTGAGGGCATTTAACGCAATAGAAGCAAAAACCCCACAGGCAGACGCCGCCGGGGTTTTTGTTTGGGCGTCGGACCTTTTTGTTCGTTTTAGGAGAACAACCCGGCGGCGTGCATATACTGACAGGGGGAACGCAATATTCGTTTGGGAGGCGTTGGTACATTGCAGATATTCAAGAAAATGCTCATGTTACATACGAAAGGAGGCAAAATCGCCGGATGGTGCGGCCTGAACGACGGTCCTAACGGGGCCGCGATCCTTGTTGAAGTGCAAGGGGCGCCACAGGGACGGCTGGAGGCGGTCCTTTTCACGAAAACCGGCGAACACGCGCTCGGAACGATGGAAGCGGCTGGCCGAAGCGCCAAGGGGAACTGGCGATACGCCGGAAAGACCGAGGAAATCGAGGGGATCAGGCTCGCGGATCCGGCCGTGCAGTATGTGGCAAGGGGCGGCATGGCGCCTGCACGTACGAGGCCGGTCGCAAAGGCGGATAAGGGCGCCCCGAAGGAACCGGAGGCCGTCCCGATCCCCGTCGTGCCCGAACCCGCCGAGAAGCGGTTCGTAATGAAAACCGAAGGGGCGCCGGCGCGTGAAGTCATCGCTCGCGAAGCCCGTGCCCCCTCGCCGGAAGACCGGGCGCCCGCACCGCTTGCGGCAGCCGCTTTGCCGGAAGCGATCGCCCTGCCGGAAACGATCGCCCCGGCGATAACTCCGGAGACGGCCCCGACCGAAGCGGCACTGCCCCCGGCCCCGACTGTACCGGCCGAAGCGGCGCTGCCTCCAACCCCGATTGTACCGGCCGAAGCGGCACTGCCGTCCGCCGTGCCCGAGGAGGCGGAGCCGCTGGCGGCATTCGATGAAAACAACGTCGAAGGCGCTTTTTTGGCGCGGACCGAAATGCGCCTGTATGACGGAGGGCGCGAAGGAAGCGGCCAGGACTCGCGCCCCGCGGAAAAAACGCCCCCGTACGCTCCCGAAAAAAGCGACAAATCCAATGCGCGCGGGACCGAAAGCGCTAAGCGGCCGGCCCGGGCCGGCAACGCCGCAGCCCCGTCCTGGACAGACGCGCCGCTCCCCCTGATGGAGATGCCGGACGGGCTTGAAGCGGAGCCGGAAGCGGCGGCCGTTCACGATACGGACGGGGAAGCGGGGGATAGGGACGCGCGCATAAAAACGCTGCTCGAAAGCGCTATGGCGCCTGCCGGGGAAGAGGCGCCGCCTGATCTGCCCAACGATAAGGAAGCGCTGGAACCGAAAAAAAAGGCCCCCGACCTTATCGAGGTGCTCTCGTTATCGGACGTTCCCCGTTCCGGTGCGGAAGAAAGCGCGCTGGGCGAGGGCAGCGGCAAAGAGGGCGTGCTGGGCAAAGGCGCATGGTGGCGCGTGGAGCAGCCGGGGGTGGACGGCTGGCATTATCTGGCCGGCGAGCTGACGGCGAAGAACGGAGCCCGCGTGCGCGCGATCGCGCTCGAGGCGGAATGCGACCGGCTCCCCGACCATCTCAGGGGCTGGGCGCAGAAGGTCGACGATTATTTCGTGGTCCTCATCGACGCGAAAACGGGCGCGGTCCTGCCCGACGACGCGTGCTAACGCGCAAGACCGGGGCGGGGCGTGAGGGGGGTGCCCGTTCCCCGGTCGAAGCACGCTTCCAGTATGGCGCGGCCCACGGGCGCGGCGTACGTTCCCTGCCCGCCCTGCGCGATGACGACGGCTACGGCGATCTGCGGGTCGTCGGCGGGCGCGTAGCCGACGAACCAGGCGCAGGCGTCCTTGCCGCTCATCTGGGCGCTGCCGGTCTTTCCCGCAACCGACAGAGCACAATTCCTGAATGCCGAGGAGGCGGTGCCAAAAGACACCGCTTTTTCCATGCCCGCGCGTATCGTGGCCAGCACGGACCGCCGCACGCCGAGGGAACCGGCGTAAGCGGGGGCGGGCGCCGCCGGCATGTCGTCGGCCGTGCCCGCGAAGAGCCGAGGGACGACGCGCGTGCCGCCGTTGGCGATCTGGGCCGTGTAGGACGCCATCTGTATCAGGGTCGTCGTGTGTCCGCCCTGGCCGATGGCCGAACTCAATACGTTGGCCGGCCGGTAGCGGTATGCCTGGATAAGGTCGTTCAGCCCGTGCTGCAGCGTTTTGTCGGTCACGTTCAAAGCTTTGAGCTTGCTGGCGATCTGGGTAAAAGACGTATATCCGGCCATTTCCCTGGAAGCGCGGCGAAGCGAAGCGTTGTCCAGCCTGGGCAGCGCGCTTTTTAGGCGGCTGTAGATCCTCTTTTCCAGGCTGGCAACGTAGTAGCCGGCGGAGTCCACGCTGCCCGCGGCTTCGCCGGGCAGGTCGATGCCGGTCTTTTGCCCCATGCCGTATTTGCGCGCGTATTTTTCTATGGCGTCCGCGCCCAGCCGGTCGCCGAGCGCGTAGAAGTAATAGTTGCAGGAGACGGCAAGCGCCTCTTCCATGTCCACTTTTCCGTGCGTCCCTCCGCCGCTCGTGTAAAGCCAGCAGGCCGGCGCGTTTACTTGCGAGTATTTCGTGTAGCGCCCCTGGTCTTCGATTTGTTCGCCAGCTTTTATGGCGCCTTCCGAGAGCCCGGCCGTCGCCACCACCATCTTGAAGGTAGAGCCGGGCGGGAGGGCCGTGCTCACGGCGTTGTTTACGAGCGGCCGTGAAAGGGTCGGGTCGGTGGACTCAAAAAGGGTGCCGTCCTCGAAATAGCGGGGGGAAAGGGCTTCCCATTCGGCGCGGCTGATCGTCCCCGCCGCGAAAAGGTTCGGGTCGTAATTGGGAAGGCTGGCCATGCATATGACTTCCCCGGTATGGACGTTTATCGCCACAGTGGCGCCGACGTTTGCCGATCTGTACGCCTGCCCCAGCCGCCCGCTCTGTATGTCCTTCATCGTCTGCGCGAGCGATTCCTCGGCGACGCGCTGCACGTCCGAGTCGATCGTGAGGATGATGTCCTGACCGGCCTCTCCGTCGGATAACCGCCGTTCGTTGACCGGGCGTCCCCATGCGTCCACATCCACGCTGATGACGGACGGCACGCCGCGCAGGAACGCTTCGTACTGTTTTTCGAGGCCGTCGCGTCCGACGAGATCGGCGTTGAGGTCGTATCCCAGGGCTGTGTAGGCTTCTGCCTGTTCCGCGGTGATGCGTCCGATATGGCCGAGGACCGGCGAGAGGAGGGTGCCCTGGGGATACTCGCGCACCCAGCCCTGTTCGATCCGGATGCCGGGCAGGCCGTCTTTGGACCGCTCTATGGCCGCAATAGCCGTTTCGGAAACGTCGGTCGCCAGCGTTATCGAATGGTTGGCCGGCGTGCCGAGGCGGGACGCTTCGAGCCGCACGGCGGCCACCGCCAGCGCGCCCCGGGTCCCTGTGTTTTTTGGTATGCCGTAGCGTTTAACCAGCGCCGCGAGGCAGTCGCTGGCCGTGGCAGCCGCGTGCAGGCCCAGGTCGTTTCGGAGCCGTTTGATCTCCGGCGTTTCCCAGGCCGCCTTGCCCGTTAAGGCGTCCCAGACCATGGGGAGACAGGCGTTGCCCGGACCGCAGGCGACGGGATGTTTATTTTCGATCATGTTATAAAGCTCGAGCGCGTCCCGGGCGTCCAGGGTTTCCGCCGTATCAGGGTTGAGGACGATATCGTAGTTCCCGGGAAGATCGCCGGGTTCGAGCCGGAGACGGGAAAACTGCCTGCTGCCCGCCTGGAGCGAACGGACGTCGTCGGCGGTGGCTTCGTTGACGAGCACGGTCTTCGGGTCGCACGCCGCAAGCAGCACGGCGGCCGCCGACAGCGCCTCCTGCGGCGTGAAGGAAGCGGGGACGTCCAGCTTTTTGCGCAGGACCCCGAACGCGTCCGACGCGCTTTGGCCGGGCGATATCCCCAGCGCGGTCTGAAAGTCGCTGAGTTCCTGCGTATCAAAGACCACGTCCGGGCCGTCGTTTGCCGCAGGCGCCAGTGGCAGCGTGCACGAGAGCGTTTCGCCTGCGGAAACGAGCAGCGTGCAGGCGTTGAGGATGGTCCTGTTCAAGTCTTCCCGCGGCAATTCGGACGGATGGAGGCGGATCTCGGGAACGCCGGCGCTCCGTGCGAGCACCCGGCCGTAACGGTCCAGTATGTTCCCGCGGGGGGCGGCGGCGTAGACGAGGCGGCTGGACTGGGAAAGCGCGATCTTTGTGAGTTCGGCGCCTTCCACGCACTGAAGGTGGAAAAGACGCAGCGAAAGGATCCCGAACAGGGCCGCGCAGATCATGAATTGCAGGCGTTTGCGTCGCCAGTTTTTTCTCCTTGGCATGCCTGTCCCTCCGTGAGCACAGTTTGTCTTCAGTATTCCCCGTATCGTATGAATATAAGCGGGTCGACTGACGGCAAAGCGCAGCGGTTTTGGCTGTTTTTGCTGGCCGCCACGGAAGCGGACAGCCATCGAAATGGCCGGTCTTACGGAGGGTGACGGGGGGTATACTGTAGCTTTAACGGGGAAATAAGACGAATTTGCAAAAGTTTGTCGCCAGCCCAAATTTTATGCACTCATTCATAAACGCGAATGTCGAATCACGCGATATTTCAAATAAAATGAAGAAACGGAGATTCCGTACCGCAAAATCGTCAAGGAATGGGTGAAATCAATAGAAAATGGGAAGTAGTGGCATCAAATCTGATAATGTATCAATATATTTTGCTATTAGCGCAGGTTTTGACGTTGGATAAAATGCCCGATTTTTCATAAAATATAAACAACCAGCAAGGTGTATTTTTCAAAAGGTCATACGACGTAATGTGATAAATGAACTTCGATATAATGGGCAGCTTTTTGGATCCGGAGTGGAACTAAAGGGGAAGAGCATTATATTTGGGGGGTTGTATCATGGGAACCAGGGTAAAAGTACTCATCGCAGACGACAATTCTCATCAGTTGGCGCAGTGCATGGCTTACCTCAAAGAGCAGCAGGACATAGAAGTCGTGGGCGTGGCTTCCGACGGGCTTGCTGCGTGGGATGCGTTGGAGAACAATGCCGTGGATGTGTTGATAATGGATCTGATCTTACCTAAGCTGGACGGGTTTGGCGTGCTGGAAAGGCTGATTTCCAGGGCGGACATGCCCAAACCCGACGTCATGGTACTCTCCGCATTGTCGCAGGAGAGCGTTATCCGCCGCGCGTGCGAAATGGGCGTGAAATACTATATGATTAAGCCTTTTGACATCGAAACGCTCTATCACCGGATTATCGACCTGCATAACGGGCAGACGCCTATTCGAAAGCCCCAGGTCATGGCGGAGCCCAGCCTGCGGTCGAAGCCTTGTTCCAGGGACGAGAAGATCACGGGCGTGTTCCTTACCATTGGCATCCCCGCCCACATCAAGGGCTACCACTACCTGCGCGAAGCCGTGAAGGCGGTGATGGACGACGGAGACATCATCAACCGGATAACGAAAGAGCTGTATCCGACGGTGGCAAAACGGTTCAGCGCGACGCCCAGCAAGGTCGAGCGCGCGATACGCCATGCGATAGAGGTGGCCTGGGCCCGCGGGCGTATCGAGAACATCAACGGAATTTTCGGATATAATATCTATAACAAGCACGACAAACCGACCAACGGGGAATTCATCGCGCTGATCGCGGACAAGCTCAAACTGGAGATGGCGGCTTGAATTGGCAAAAATCGAGCCGCACCATCGCATACTTCGGCGCAAAGAAACGCGCTTTGGGCGCGTTTCTTTGCGCCTTGGGTTATCGCGGGCGTGACCCTCTAAATCATTATGAAGCTTTGGGTCACCGATTCAAAAAAACGGCCGGAAAGGGCCCGGCCGTTTCATGTCTTCATTGTTGTCGGTTATCGCTTTTCCCATTCAAGGATCACGTTCCTTGTGAGGATTTCGCTGTAGGAAAAGCTCAGGCGGCCGTCGCTGTCGTCGTCGGTGGTGATCGTGAAAATGCTGGGGTACGTCGCCTCGAGTACGCCGCGGTTCACGGCGAAACCCCGGCGTGCGCGCCTGGCGCTCACCAGCACCCGCTCCCCTTCGTGTTCCCTTACTTCCTCCCGAATCTGCTCAAGCACGTTCTTATCCTGCATGAGCATCTCCTCCTTAGTATGCTTTGCATATATTGGGAGTATTCCCAGATAATTTAAAAACATGCGCACATCCAGCAACTTATGTGGACGATGAAAGCATAAAACAACCCCCTGAGCCATATCATGTTGGGTAGAGACCAGTTACGAATCAAGGGGGAGGTATGGCTATGCAATGGTACCGTGAAACCGTTTGGATAGACACGCCGGCCGGGCACGCGACGGAGCAGGCGACGGTGGAGGGGCGCATCGCGCCGCCCGCTACGCAGCCTGCGGTGGAAGAAGTGCTTATGTTGGACGCGCGGGCGGTGCATCTGAGCGCGGAGCCCATGAACGAGCGTGTGATGCTGGAGGGGCGCATATTCTTTAACGTGCTCTATGTCGGGGCGGGGAGCACGTGGGCCTTCGAGTCGAGCGCGACATTCAAACACGGCATGGACATGGCGGGTCTGGAAGCGGGGGCGCGCTGCCGTGCGCAGGTGGGCATAGCGGGGATAGAATACACGCTGGAAGCGGGCGTACTCAATGTCCGCGCTGCGGTCAACATCGATTGCCAGGCGACGCTGAAGAAGGAGATCGAGCTTTTTACAAACGCCGAGGATATGGGCGACGTCCAGATGCTCAGCGACACGGGCGATTTCGCAACCACCGTGGACACCGTGCATTCGAGCATGCTCCTTCGGGACGAGGTCATGATCGCCCAGGGGCTGCCGGCCTGCGAGCGCATCCTGCACACGGGCGCGTGGCCGTCGGTACAGCGCGTTTACTGTGAAGACGGCAAGATGGTGGTGGAGGGCGACGTTTACGTGACCACGACCTACCTGTGCAGCGACCCGGCCGCGCCTTTGCAGCAGCGCAGCTACACGCTGCCCTTTGCCCATATGATCATGATGCGCGACGTGAAGGAAGGCATGCAGGGCTGCGCGTGGGCAGACGTAGCCGAGATATATGCCCAGACGGCGGGCGGCGCCGAAGGCGAAGCGCGGGCGTTCAGTTACGAGATCGTCCTGGACATGGAAGCGGAAGCGTACCAGATGCGGCAGATCGAAATGGTGAGCGACGTGTATTCCCCGACGCGGGTGCTCGCGGTGGAACGCGCCGATGTGGAGATGCTGACGCCGAAACTGCGCTCCGGCGCGCAGGCGATGTACCAGGGCGCCGTGGGGCACGGCGGCGCGGAACGCGGGCTGCGTGTGCTCAGCGCCTACGCCAATCCGATGATCGCGGGCGTGGAATGCATCAAAAACAAGGTGACGATAGAAGGCGTGGCTTTTGTGCACGCGATCTGCATCGACCGGGAAGGCAAGCTCGCGCCCCTCGACGTGCAGTTGCCGTTTTCTTTGGAAGTGGACGGCGCGGGCTGCACGAAGGATATGGCGATCGGCGTGATCCTGCACGCCACCCAGACGCAGGCCCAGTTTAAGGGGGACGAGGTGGAGATCAAGCTTTCTTTTTGGTATTCGCTCTTTGCCAGCGCCGCTGTCGGCATGTCCCTTCTCACCGGCGTGACGATGACCGGGGAACCGGTGGAACCGATGGCAGGGATCACCGTCTATTTCGCGGAACCAGGCGAAAAGCTCTGGAGCATAGCGAAACGCTACGCGACGACAATCGAAGCGATCAAAAAGGCGAACCCTTCTATCACCGACAACGAGCTGCCCGAGGGGAGCAGGCTCATCCTTTACCGGCCGGGGGCCTAGGCGGTTTTTCTGCCCCCGGGAGCAGCGCGAAACGTTCGGCAACGGACCGTTGTTTTCGCGCTGCCTGTCTTTATCGAAGCAGTCTGATTTTTTATTGAAATAGTAAAAAAAGGTAGGCATGCGCCGTGTTGTAGGATATAATAGTTAACTGCCGAAGATTTTCGGTATATATTGCGGGAGAACGATGTATGTCAACCGTTACCTTGCATGCCAGAGCAAAGCTGAATTGGACCCTCGACGTGAAGCGCCGGCGGGAAGATGGCTATCACGATGTGGACATGCTCATGCAAAGCATAGATTTGTTCGATACTCTTACGATAACGCTGGGCGGAAAAAAAGTCGATGTGATCTGCGAATATCCCTTTGCTCCTAACGGAGACGCAAACATCGCTTGCCGCAGCGCGGAGCTTTTCCTGCAGGAAACGGGGATGGCACAAGGCGCGCATGTGCACATTAAGAAGCGCATACCCGTGGCCGCGGGCCTTGCGGGCGGGAGCACGGACGCGGCAGGGGTGCTCGTAGGCCTCAACACGCTGTGCGGCGAACCTCTGAGCAAGGCCGGACTGCAGGAACTGGGCCTTCGCATAGGCGCCGACGTTCCCTTCTGCATAACGGGCGGACTGCAGCGGGCGCAGGGCATCGGGGAGGTGCTCACGCCGGTCGCGCCGGGCGGCCCTTTTTTCTTGGTGCTCGTCAAGCCCGAAGGCCGGGTGTACACCAACGAGGTATACCAGGCGCTCGACCTCGACAATCTTGAATTCAGGCCCGATAACGCCGAAGCGGCCGTGGCGCTTTTGGCAGGCGACGCCCACAGGCTCTCGGGCGCGCTGGGCAACGTCCTGCGCGGAGTGACGCACCACATCTGTCCCGACGTGGACAACCTATGCGACCTGCTGGAAGCGCAGGGCGCATTGGGCGTGAACATGACCGGCAGCGGTCCGACGGTATACGGCATATTTGAAAAGTTCGAGGACGCGCTGTATTCGCTGCGTGCGATCCGCCACCGCGGCGTGGAATGGTGCTGTGCGGTATCGACCGCGGAACAGGGGATTACGTTCGATTAGAGGCCTTGCCGATCGCTTTATTAAGGCCGCGGCGCTCGTATGAGCGCAGGCGGTCATTTTTATGCCCCTTATAACGGGGTTTTTTTCTTTTTTGTCCCTTCCTTAACGGAAGCCGCTGGGCGATATTTGTTGGTCCGTGTTTAATTCCTGAAGATTAGGGAAATAATGGTTGATACGAAAACAACCGCCCGGACTGGCAGGGGGGGAACTGTTTGAAAAAGCGTTGGGTATGGGCAATCATGATATGCGCACTGGTCGGGTATCTGCTGAACGCAAGCGTTGTGCGGAGCGCGGACGCCTACGCAAAAGACGTCCTGCGCCTGCACATCCTGGCAAACGGCAATTCGAAGGAAGACCAGCGCATCAAGCTGTGCGTACGCGACAGCGTCATGGAATACATCGAAGAAAACGCCGGGGAAGCCGCGACCAAGCAGGAAACCGCGAACTGGGTCAGGGCGCACCTTGACGATATCGAAACGATCGCCGCGCGTACCGTGCGCGAACAAGGCGAAGGCTACGGGGCGAAGGCCGACCTGGGGACGTTCGAGTTTCCTTCCAGGGCCTACGGCGAGGCGGTATACCCCGCCGGAGCGTACGACGCCCTCAGGATAAAGCTGGGCGCGGCACACGGCGAGAACTGGTGGTGCGTGATCTTTCCGCCGCTGTGCCTGACCGACCTGGGCATCCAGGGCACCGCCGTGCCGGAAGCGACGGCGCCATCCAAGGCAACTCCGAAAGCCGCGTCATCGCCCGGGACCGACTCAGGCGCAAGCAGGGCCGATACGGCGCCCGGGGCCACGCCTTCGCCCGCAAAAGACGAGGTCGTCGGCGGCACGGGAAGCTGCGCATACGTTAACGGGATCCGTTTGGAATCCCTGTTCATGAATTGGTTCGGTAATTAATATAAGGTTCGGCCGACGAAGAAAGGGGCAGAACATGAAGCTGCTTAGCCGTGATAGGGACAAGATCATAGCGGTGATCGCCGCGACGCTGCTCATCTGCGTGTTTATCGTGGCGGTTGTGCGCGACGGAAGCGGCGACGCGGTGTCCCTGAGGCCGGGCAGCCGGGGCAACGTGGTGTACGAGGTACAGCGCAGGCTCAGGGACTGGGGTTACTACGGCTACGCGGTGGATGGGGTGTTCGGCACGCAGACGATGTACGCCGTGCAAACCTTCCAGATAAGGCACGGCCTCACGCCCGACGGCGTCGTCGGGCCGGCGACGGCGGCCAAACTGGGGGTGAACCTGTATTTTGCGGCGACCGCGGGATCCGCCGCAACAGGGTCGCTCAAGCCCGGCAGCCGCGGCGCCAAGGTGTCCGAGGTCCAGCAAAAACTCAGGGACTGGGGCTATTACAAGGGCGCCGTCGACGGGATATACGGCAAGCAGACGATGTACGCGGTGCAGGACTTCCAGACGAAGCACGGGCTCTCGCCGGACGGTATCGTCGGGCCGGCGACGGCGGCCAAGCTGGGGGTCAATCTCACCGGCACGGGCGGCGCGGCAACGTCGGACGGCGGCGCGTCCGCGAGCACCGGCTCCACAAACGTCCACCTGCTTGCGAGGCTCGTATACGCCGAGGCGCGCGGAGAGCCGTACACAGGCCAGGTCGCGGTCGCGTCCGTGGTGCTCAACCGCATGGACAGCGCGCTGTTCCCCAATTCCATCGCGGGGGTCATCTACCAGCCGGGCGCGTTCAGCGTCGTGGCCGACGGCCAGATCAACCTGGCCCCCGACGCCACTGCGGTGCGCGCCGCGCGCGACGCATTGAACGGGTGGGACCCGTCGAACGGCAGCCTGTATTATTATAATCCGGCTAGGACCACCAACAGTTTCATGCTCAGCAAGCCTGTGCTGCTGGTGATCGGCGAGCACCGTTTCTGCCGGTAAGAGGGAGGGTACGGCGTTGGACTGGAAGAAGCATAAAAACAAGATCGGCTATGCCGTGCTGGCGATCGCGCTGATCGGCGCGGTGGTCTGGGCGGGCGTGACCGGTTCCAGGGCGCAAAGCCTGGAACAGCAGCTCAACAGCGGCTATTCGCGCGGGTACAACGACCTGATAGCGAACCTCGAAAACCTGGAGACGAGCCTGTCCAAACTGCAGGTGACGTCGACGCCGAGGCAATATACTTTGCAGCTTATGGATATTTGGCGGCAATGTGGGGAAACTAAAGGTATACTGAATACGCTGCCCGTTTCCCAGGTGGTTATGGGCGACGTTTCCGCCTTCGTGACCAGGATGGGCGACTATTGCTACATGCTGGGGCAGAAAGTCACGTCGGGCGCGCCGGTGACGGGAGAAGACCTCGAACAGATCGGCAAGCTGCACGAAACATGCGTGCAGGTCTACCTGGCGATCAGAGAAGAATTCGAGGCCAACAAAGACCGGTACGCGCAACTCACCGCCGAGGGCTTCATAAAGGTTCCGGGCGAAGGTGAGTCGATGGCAAAACTCTCCAAGGACAACACCGAGTACCCGCATCTCGTCTACGACGGACCCTACTCGGAGAGCCGCGACGAACAGACGCCCAAAAGCCTGAAAAACGAAGCGCCCGTTGACGAGGCAACCGCGGAAAAAACCGCGAAAGCCCATGTGGGCGGCAGGCTGACGGGCGGACTGGAGCGCATGGACGATCTGAAGGGGATGATCGAATGCTATGCGTTCCAGGGCACGGTAGAGGACAGCGGGAACGAGGTCTATGTCTACGTGACCAAGCGGGGCGGGAAAGTGCTGCTGCTCTCGCAGACGCTCCCCCCGGCCGAGACGGTCGTCCCCGACGAGAAGACGCTTAACGTGCTCGAACAGGCCGGAGCGAACTATTTGGCCGCGCGCGGCTACGGCAGGATGAAGGCGACGTACAGCCAGTACTATGACGGGCAGGCCGTCATCAACTTCGCGGCGGTGCAGGACGGCGTCATCCTGTATCCCGACCTGGTCAAGGTCGGAATAATGATGGACGGGAGCAAGCGCGTCGTGGGCGTGGACGCCCGCAACTACATCATGGCGCATCAGGACCGGACGCTCAAGTCGGTCAACCTTTCGGCCGAAGAGGCGCGCGCCATCATCAATCCGTCGCTGGAGATCGCGGGCGAGAGGCTTGCCCTCATCCCCGCTGAAGATATGACCGAACGGCTGTGCTACGAATTCGCCATCCGCAAGGACGAAACCGATTATCTCGTGTATATCGACGCTGTCAACGGCGAAGAGGCCGAGATACTCAAGATCATCGACACGAACGAAGGCAGCCTGGTCATGTAACGGCCCCCGTCACGTGCCGCCACAGGCGGTGCGTGTACCCATACAACACATACCTCCCAACAACGAAACAGCAAGCGCCGCTTTTGCGGCGCTTGCTGTTTTTGGGCAAGCATCCATAGCCGACGCCACTCGTTGCGTCGGCTTTTTCTGGCAGTCTGAAATGGCGACAATGCTGTGGTTGGTATCGTATTGATGAGAGCGCGCCCATAGACAAAGCCGCGGCCATAAGTGCCGGGGAGGCCTGCGGTTAAGGCATGGCTCCCCCGGGGCGATTTTTTTGCGGTCATGCTTTCATCGGCCGACAGAAAATACGTCCGCATGCCGGCGCGGGCTTGAGCAAAAGGCGGGTCGGCCAAACGTTTCGCGCCCGGCAGGCGTTTTCAGCGGCGGCGGTGCGTGACGCTATAAAGGCGCCGGTCGTCCGCAACAGATGGAGAAACGGTTCTGCGCCGGCGGATGCCTCTATAGAATATGGAAAGCATATTAACCAAGGCCGGCGCAGAAAGCGGGATCACAGATCGTCCGGCGGCGAACCGCTACCTTTGACCGGCGCTTCCAAAGAAGGGTTCTCGTTCGCGGGAGGCGTGGGCTCCCGCTCCGGCAAAGCGGCTTCGTGCGGAAGCGGGGCGATAGCCGGGCGTTCGTACAGTTTCAGGTAGGAAACCGAGGCCAGGTAGGCGCAAAGTTTGAAGACGCCCCCCAGCAACATGGAAAAGATGCCGAGGGTCAGAAACGGCGAAGCGGTGCTCGATATGACCAGAAGCAGATAATGCCCGCCCTTGAGGAGCGAGTCTATGTAATTTATCGCAAAGATGGCGAGAAACCCGAGGCCCAGTACGAAGAAGAGTATGGCGGGCAGAGTCCAGAGCAGGTTGCGCTGTTTTGCCGTTCTGGCGATGGCGTACCTGGTGCGTCCGTGTGACATGGCGAACCCTCCTTTTTCGATATAGATAAAGTGTATCATTCCCGTTGCAGGAATACAATTAATAGGCAAATTTGGGCTATCTTTCACCTTTGTTGGACACGTATCGATATGTTATAATAAATTGACCCGGTGCTTTTCAATTCGCCCGATAGATTAGGAGTGAGGCGCATGGAAAACAATGTCATCGTCTCCATAGTTGGGAACCAATTGATGCCGGACGGACAGGAAGGAAAGATGGAACTCGTAACCGAAGGCAGTTTTTACCGGGATGACCAGTCGTATGTGCTCGAATACCAGGAATCCGAGCTGTCCGGGATGAAAGGGACGACCACGCGCATCCGGCTCAGAGGCCAGAGCATGAGCCTGGAACGCCACGGCACGTACAACGCGCATTTCGTTTTCGAAAAATGGAAGACATACCGCGGCCAGTATATCACCCCGTTCGGGGAAATCAACATGGAACTGTTCGCGACGGATTTCGGGGCGGATGTGAACAGCGAGGCGCTGAAGGGAAAAGTGGACGTGGAATACGAGATGCAGGTAGGGGGCATGCGCACGAGCAACCAGCTGCTGGTCAGCTTCAGGTCCAAGGGATTGCCCGTATGACGGCGCAGACAGGCTTTTGCGGCAACGTGGAGACGCTGGATAGCATGAATACGCCAAAACCAATATAAAGGCTTTTTCGGACACGGGCTCATGCCCGTGTCCGCCGCCATTGGCAGGTTTTTCAGTTTGCCTGTGGCGCTTGTTCAGCGGAAGGGGGCTCGGTGTGTCTTTAAAAGCAGCGTACACGATTTGAGCATGTTGATATGATGCGGGTGTCGGACTATCGGGGAGCTCATATGTCCTGCGAAAATGCGGTAGATATATGGAAAATCGCCGTATTGGTTCATTTTTTCGCTTTTTTTACCGATAAACAATCAGGCCTTGTTTCCTTTTGCATAATTTTGTAAAATGGTTTATTAGCGCGAAGCCCAGGGCATAATAAGGGTGAGGACGGTAGCGTGCCGCAGTTGACGCGTCGAACGAAAGGATGGTATAATACCCGAAAGGTCCGAATGTATTCATATAGCCGATTCGCCATTTCATTATTCTTTGACCTTTATCGATTTACCCATAGAATAATATATACATTTATTACCGCTTGCGAGAGGAAAGTGTACGGTCGGTATTTTGCATGACGGTCTGCTATGGAAACTTTCAATGCACGCGGGTGTATATTGTTATAAGAGCGCATTTCAAGGAGGTACTATGCATTGGATGCCCCGCAATACCGGCAGAAATCACTGGCCGAACTCAGAGAGCTAGCAAAAGAGGCCGGGATTAAATCCATCGCCAAATACAGGAAAGCGGAACTCATAGAGGCCCTGCTCAACCTGCAGGACCCGTCCCGTGCGGATAAGCAGGCCGGACAGGCCGGCCGCGTAGAACAGCAGGAAGTCAAACGCAGGGGACGCAAACCCAAACAGCATTTCGAAACCCAGGAAAACGCCGCGCAGGCCGCGGACCATCCGAGGAACAACGGCGGTGCCGCGAAGGAGAGCGATCCGACGCTGTCGCCTTACCGTTCCGTCCAGCGGGTCCGGCAGGTCCCCGTCACGCAGGGGAACTATCGCGGACGCAAGGACGGCTACTACAACAAGGAATACGGCACGTCCAATCCCGCGGTGCCCGAGCTTTTAAACACCGGCGACTGCGGCGACGCCGAGGGCGTGCTGGAGGTGCACCCCGACGGCTACGGCTTTTTGCGCAGCGCGAACTATCTTCCCGGCAACCGCGATGTGTACGTGTCCATCGCCCAGATACGCAGGTTCAACCTGAAAACGGGCGACAAAGTGACCGGGAAGACGCGCCCTACCAAGGAGGGCGACAAGCTGCTGGCCATGCTCTACATCACCGCCATCAACGGGGAGGACGTGGAAAAGGCGATCACCCGGAAACCCTTCGATTCGCTGGTCCCTATCTATCCCGAGGAACGCCTGACGCTGGAGAACCCGAAGTTTTCGCGCGACCTGGCCATCCGCATCATCGACCTGATCGCCCCGATCGGAAAAGGCCAGCGCGGCATGATCGTCGCGCCGCCGAAGGCCGGCAAGACGATCCTGTTGAAGAAGATAGCCAACAGCATCTCCGCCAATTTCCAGGACGTCGAGCTCATCGTGCTTTTAATCGACGAGCGGCCCGAGGAAGTCACGGACATGCAGCGCTCCATCAAGGGCGAAGTCATATTTTCCACGTTCGACGAACTGCCTGAACACCACACGCGCGTGGCGGAGATGGTCCTGGAGCGCGCGCAGCGCCTGGTCGAGCACGGCAAGGACGTGGTCGTGCTGCTCGATTCGATAACGCGGCTGGCGCGGGCCTACAACCTCACGATACCGCCTACCGGGCGCACGCTTTCGGGCGGCCTGGACCCGGGCGCACTGCATAAACCCAAGCGCTTCTTCGGCGCGGCGCGCAACATCGAAAACGGCGGCAGCCTGACCATCATCGCGACTGCGCTGATCGAGACGGGGAGCCGCATGGACGAGATTATTTACGAGGAGTTCAAGGGCACCGGCAACATGGAGATCCACCTGGACCGCCGCCTGAGCGAGAAACGCATCTTCCCGGCCATAGACCTGAACAAGTCGGGGACGCGGCGTGAAGAACTGCTCCTCAATCAGCAGGAGTTCGAGGGCATCTGGGCGATGCGCAGGGTCCTGAGCGCAGGATCCACCGCCGAAGTGACCGAGCAGCTCATCAGCATGCTGGTCCGCACCGAAAACAACGAGGAATTCCTGCAGCGGCTCCGCGACTGGCTCACGATATGGGAAAAGGAAGGTTACAAGGTGGGCCGCTGACCAAATCCGAATTCAACCCTGACGCTGTGCCAACGCAAACTCCGTTTGCGTTGGTTTTTTCTGGCGGCATTTCCGTTGAAGCGTGAATGGGGCACTCACCCAAACCCCGGGAAGTATAGGGAGGCGCGAAAGAGTATATAACATGAATATACATGTTGACTCAATTATTCGGGTGTAATATAGTTGATGTGGAAGTATATCCACAAGGGAGGGAAAGAATATGGTGGATCTTACAAAGTACGATAAGAAGTCGATCGGGAAGCTGTTCGACCTCGCTGTGTTGCCCAAGAACATCACCGAGGACGATGTGCGGCAAGGCGCGAAGGATGCGGTGAAGTACAACTGCGCGTCGTACTACACGAACTCCTACTTCTGGACACCGGTTGTCAAGGAGGAGCTTGCGGGTTCTGACGTGCTGATAGCGGCGGGGATCGACTTCCCCTGGGGCGTATCGCCCAGCATCGTCAAGGCGTTCGAGACGGAGCAGGCGGTGAAGGCCGGGTGCCAGTCGCTGGACATCACCGTCAACATGAGCGCGCTTCGTTCGAAGATGTACGATAAGGTGCTCCAGGAACTCAAGGATTTCAAGGCCGCGGCACAGGGCTGCCTGACCAAGGGCATCATCGAGTTTTGCCATGCCACGCTTGAAGAGATCGAAATCGCCTGCAAGATGATCGCGGAAGCGGGGCTGGACTACGCGAAGACTGGTACGGGCCAGTTCGACGGCCTGGACATGACCCAGTTCATGAAGATGAAAGAGACGCTCAAGGGCACCAGTGTCAAGCTCAAGGTTTCGGGTGTGAAATACCCGCGCCCCCAGAACGCATACATGTTCCTCCTCGCGGGCGCCGACCTCATCGGCACGCGGGCGGCCCCGGACATCATCGAGAATCTGGACCTGATGCGCGAGATCGGGATCGTGCCGCCGTATAAGCCATAAGCCCGGGGCACAGTGCGGTCATGCAAAAAGGGGACGGCGTTGAAGCCGTCCCCTTTGGTCGCTATCCTTTTTCGGTACCCAGGTGACGCAATCCTGCGGCGCTTCCCTTTATGCCCATGGCTAAAGTCCGGCGTCAGGGCCGTATAGAAATTCGGTGCCGCGGCGTACAAAACACCAACGTTTAAAAGCGGGGAATAGTCACGTTTTTTCTTGCTTTATGGACTTGTTGTGGTATAATAGTGTCTGCATTGAAGAAATGGGAGTTGAAAAAACTGATGAAAGAGGGAATCCACCCCGGGTACCAGAAATGTACGGTGCGCTGCGCCTGTGGCGAGACCTTTGAAACGGGGTCCACGAAAAAAGAGATTCGTGTGGAAATCTGTTCGAAATGTCATCCTTTTTTTACGGGAAAACAGAAGCTTGTGGATACAGGCGGGCGTGTGGACCGTTTCAAGCGCAGATACAGCCTATAGTTTTCGTGTTGGCCTTCGGGCCGGTTTGGTTCATAACACTATACCCGTGTTTCGTCCGCCGGGCATAGTGTTATTTCTATAATAGGGAGAAAAGGGAGAGAGTTTGGATAAGGTTTACATCGGCGGTCAGGCCGTCATAGAGGGCGTCCTGATGCAGTCCCCGACGGCTACCGCGCTGGCGGTGCGCGTACCCGGCGGTTCTATCCACGTGGAGGATTTCGGGCACGAGGCGCCGCCGCCCGGGCGTAACTGGCGGAACTGGCCAGTCGTGCGCGGGATATGGCGGATGTGGAAGATGTTCGTGATCGGCATGCGCTCCATCAACCGCTCGGCGGCCCTGGCGTTTCCCGACGAAGCCGGCGGGGAAAACAGCGGCGTATTGACGACCGTGCTGGCCGTGGTCATAGCGCTTGCCGTCTTCATCGCGTTGCCGACGGTCGCGGCGGGTTATCTGGCGTCGTTTATCACGGACCCATTTGTGCTGAACATCGCGGAAGGCCTTCTGCGCCTGGCGATATTCGTAGGCTATCTATGGTCGGTTTCAAGGATTAAAGACATCCGCCGGGTGTTCATGTACCACGGCGCCGAGCACAAGGTCGTGCACTGCTACGAACGGGACATGGAGCTGACCGTCGAGAACGCGTCCGGCTGCCCGCGCCTGCACCCGCGCTGCGGAACCAGCTTCCTGCTGCTGATCGTGATCCTGAGCATCGTGATCTTTTCGCTTCTCGGCTGGAGCGGGGCCTGGTACGCGCGCATCGGCCTGCGCCTGGCCGCGCTGCCTGTCGTCGCGGGGCTGGCGTACGAACTGCTGCGATTCGCCGCGCGGCGCGAGTCCTTATTCTGGCGCGTGGTCCGGTTTCCGGGCGTTCAGCTTCAACGGCTGACCACGCGCGAGCCGGACGATGGCATGATCGAGGTCGCTATCGCGGCGTTTAGGCGGGTGGCGTGCACGGAGGAACCGAGTATTGGATGAAATGACCCCACTCAGGGCGCTTTCACAGGCAGGGCAGAAGCTGGAGAAGGCGCAAATACCCAACGCACAGAACGAAGCCCGATTTATACTTCTCGACGTGATGGGCACGGATATGGCCGGGTTGTTACGCAATGGCACAAAGCCGATGGGGCAAGCGGAACTCAGCCTATACCGTCAGAAGATCGAACAGCGGGCTTCGGGCAGGCCGCTTGCGTATATTTTGGGCAAAGAGTGTTTCATGGGCCTGTGGTTCAGCGTCGACGGGCACGTGCTCATCCCGAGGCGGGACACCGAAAAGCTGGTTCGCGAAGCGCTGGCCTGCCTGAGCAAATACGCGAAATGCCGGGTGTTGGACCTGTGCTGCGGTTCGGGCGCCGTCGGGATCGCCATCGCGCACCTCAAGCGGGAAGCCCAGGTCATAGCGGCGGACATCTCGCCGAAATGCCTCGAGGTCGCGAAGAAGAACGCGAGGCAGAACAAGGTCATTTCGCGCATGCGTTTCGTGCAGTCCGACCTCTTTGCCGGACTTAGTGAACTGCGCTTCGACGCGATCGTCTGCAACCCTCCCTACGTAAGCGACAAGCGGATGCAGGATCTGCCGGTCGACGTGCGGGACTTCGAACCCGGGCTCGCGCTCTTCGGCGGCAGGGACGGCAAGGACTATTACCGGGCGATCATCCCCAGGGCGCGGCATCACCTGAACAAGGGCGGTTATCTGGTGCTGGAGACGGCGAACGACCAGGCGGCGACGGTGGCCGAAATGATGCTCAAGGCCTGTTTTCAGGCGATTTGCGTCGTCCGCGACGACGGCGGCCGGCCCCGCGTCGTAAGCGGCAGGTACGAGACGTCGGGATTACGGTGAGAGAGATGGAAATGCAGGAGAAACTCGAAGGCATCAAAGCAAGGTATGAGGAACTGAGCGGGCGCCTGGCGGACCCGGCGCTGATCGGCGACGTACCGAAATACACCGATACGCTGAAAAAACACGCGGCCCTGGAGGAGATCGTGCAGGAATACGAGGCTTATCGGGGCCTTTTGGCGCAGGAGAAGGAACTGAGCGGCCTGATCGCCGGCGGGGACGAGGAATTGCAGCAGATCGCCAGAGAGGAACTGCCGGCGGTGCAGTCCGCCTTGGAGGCTTCCGAGGCGGCGCTGAAGGCCATGCTCGTGCCCAGGGACCCGAGGGACGAAAGGAACGTCATCATGGAGGTGCGCGCGGGCACGGGCGGCGGCGAAGCCGCGCTGTTCGGCGCGGACCTGGTTCGGATGTATATGCGCTACGCCGAGCGCAGAGGATATAAGACGGAGATGCTTTCGACTTCGCTCACCGACATAGGCGGCGTGAAAGAGGTCGTGATGAGCATATCCGGACGGGGAGCGTTCTCCCGTTTGAAATACGAAAGCGGGGTGCACCGCGTGCAGCGCGTGCCCGAGACGGAGTCCCAGGGGCGCGTGCATACTTCGGCCGCGACGGTGGCCGTGCTGCCCGAAGCAGAGGACGTCGAGGTGGGGATCGACCCGGGCGACCTGCGCGTGGACGTTTACCGCAGCGGCGGCCACGGCGGCCAGAGCGTGAACACGACCGACTCGGCCGTGCGCATCACGCACCTGCCCAGCGGCCTGGTCGTGACCTGCCAGGACGAAAAATCGCAGCTAAAAAACAAGGAAAAGGCCATGCGCGTGCTCAAGAGCCGCCTGCTCGAACTCATGCGTTCGCAGCAGGACAGCGAGCTGGCCGCGCAGCGCAAGAGCCAGGTCGGCTCCGGCGACCGTTCGGAACGCATCCGGACCTACAACTTCCCACAGGGCCGCGTGACCGACCACCGTATCGGGCTCACGCTCTACAGGCTCGAAACGTTCATGCTGGGCGACCTGGACGAGATGATCGACGCGCTCGCCGTGCAGGAGCGAGCCAACGCGCTGAAGAACGGCTGAATCGCTACGGATGAAAACCCCCGTTGCCCGCATAAGCATATAGCGTTATCGAAGAATGTGAGGGCGCTGGTTATGACGGGGCTGGGATCATCCATCGCCGTGGGTACGCTCATAGGCGTTGCCGGAACGGGACTGGGCGGCGCGGTCTGTTACATCATCGCGCACCCCACCAAAACGACGCAGGCGGTCATGCTTTCGTATTCGGGAGGCGTGATGGCGGCGATGGTCGTGTTCAGCATGCTTCCCGAGGCGTTTATCGGGAGGCCCTTCTGGCCGGGGGCCCTGAGCCTGCTGTTGAGCGGGGCGTTCGTGGGCGCGCTCTCGGCCGTGCTTCGCCTTCCGGCCGACTGTCCGCAGACCGGGGAGAGCATGCGCCTGCGTCTGCAGCGTACTTCGCTGATGATAATAAGCGCCATCGCGCTGCATAACCTCCCGGAAGGCCTGGCGATAGGCACCGGGCTTTGTGTGCGCTCCGACTACACGTTTACGCTTATCCTGCTCATGCTCCTTCACGACATACCCGAGGGGATGGCGGCCGGCGTAGGCCTCAAGGCCGGCCGGATGAGCGCTTTCAAGGGCATTGGCGCCTGCATGCTCGCCGGGGTGCCTACGGGGCTGGGCGCCGCGGTCGGATTCTTAATGGGAGGAATCTCCCAGACGTTCATATCGGCGAGCATAGCGTTTGCGGCCGGTGCCATGCTCCTGGTCACTTGCCTGGAACTCATTCCCAGCGCGCGCGGCCTGGACAGCAGGAAGCGCGTGCTGATCCCTGCTTTCGCTGCGGGCGTGCTGACCGGCGCGCTGGTCATTGCAGGGCTTTAACTAGGAGGGATGGCTATTCGCAGAGACCGAGAGACCGTGACCAGCGTGCGCGCGTGGGACGAGCCTGGCGCGCTGGAGGAGGCCGCGCGGCTCCTTCGGTCCGGAGACGTCGTGGCCTTCCCGACCGAGACGGTGTACGGTCTGGGGGCATTATGCTCCCTGGAATCCGCCGTGCGGCGCGTTTTCGAAGTGAAGGGGCGCCCGGCCGACAATCCGCTCATCGTCCACGTCGACGGCGTCCCCTGCGCCCGGACGCTGGCGCGCGAATGGACGCGGGTTGCCCAGGCGCTGGCCGGGGCGTTCTGGCCCGGGCCGCTCACCCTGGTCCTGCCGCGCGCGCCGGGCCTGCCGCCCGCGGTCAGCGCCGGACTCGATACGGTGGCGCTGCGCATGCCGGCCCATCCCTGCGCTCTCGCGCTCGTTTCGCGCGCCGGCCCGGTCGCCGCGCCCAGCGCGAATCTGTCGGGACGGCCGAGCCCGACGCGGGCGGAACACGTCTTCGCCGACCTAGGCGGCAGGATCCCCCTCATACTCGACGGGGGACCGTGCGAGAAAGGGCTGGAATCCACCGTGCTGGACATCACGGGCGAAGTCCCCGTGATCCTGCGCCCGGGCCACGTGACCGCCGCGGACATCGCGGCCGTCGCCGGGGACGTGAGCCTTTCGCCGGGGGTGCTCGGCCCCCTGCCCGAAGGGTCGAAAGCGGTTTCGCCCGGCGTCATGCACCGCCACTACGCGCCGCTGAGCCGCGTGACGGTGTTTTTGGGGGAAGAGGAAGCCGTGCGCGCGAGCATGGCCGAGGAATACGAAAGGCTCGAGGAGGCGGGGTTCAGGCCGCTCATGGTGGGAATCGGCGCCTTTTTGGGCTATGAAAGCCGGACGGCGGCGGACATGGAAGCACTCGCGCGGGACTTCTACGCCATTCTCCTCGAAAGCGAGAAGGAGTATACGCATCTGCTCGTACAGGGGGTGGACGGGCAAGGCGTAGGGCTGGCGCTGATGAACCGCGCGCTGCGCGCGGCGGATTTTTCTGTGAAGGTCGTGGACGGGACGTAGCCAAATTAAAAGGGAGGGCGTCGCATGAGCAAGACGGTGTGTATTGTGTGCACGGGGAACACCTGCCGGAGCCCTATGGCGGAGGCGCTGCTAAGAAAACTGCTCAGGGAAGCGGGCGCGGAGGGCGTCAAGGTGTTTTCGGCCGGGACACGGGCTGCGGACGGGTTGAACGCAGCATATGAAAGCCAGCAGGCGATGCGCGGGTACGGCGTGTCCCTGCGTGGGCACAGATCGGCCCAGCTCACCCGGGAAGCCATAAAGAGGGCGGACGTGATCCTGACGATGGAGGCGGGGCACATTGCCGAGGTGCTGGCCCTCGACGGGACCGCCGCGGGCAAGACGCACACGCTGAAGGGGTTCGCCGCCGGCGTGCGCGGCATCCCCGGGGGGGACTGCGACGTGCGCGACCCTTACGGCCTGCCGCCGGATGTCTATCTCGCCTGCGCAAAGGAGATACTAGAGCATCTTAAGCGCGCCCTGCCCCTGCTGCTGGAGGCACTGGGGATACCAAAGGAACCGGAGAAATAGGAAAACGGCAGGGGAACGGAATGGGTTGACGACGGGAGAAAGAGTAGGTTAAACTAGATAAGTGCGGTTTTTTGGGTGAGGAGCACTAAGCATTGTGAAAATTTTGGCATACAATGCTATTGCATTGCTTGTTGATGCGTTTATAATAGACTACAGGGCAAAAAAGGGGATATACCCCGTTTTCTGATGAAAGGGGAAAACTATGCGAATCGCATTGGGGTCAGATCACGGTGGATTCGAACTCAAGCAGGACGTAATGGCTCATTTGGAGAAGAAGCAGATCGAGTTCAAGGATTTCGGCTGCTATTCTTCTGATTCGGTGGACTATCCGGATCTGGCTGTGCCTGTCGCGAACGCCGTGCTAAGCGGTAACTATGATTTCGGCATCCTGATCTGCGGCACGGGCATCGGCATTTCCATTTCGGCCAACAAGATCAGGGGCATCCGCTGCGCCCTGTGTTCGGACACGTTTTCCGCGCACGCGACCCGCGAGCATAACGACGCGAACATCCTGGCCATGGGCGGCCGGGTGGTCGGTACGGGCGTCGCGCTCGACATCGTGGACGCGTTCCTCGGCGCCGCATTCGAAGGCGGACGCCACCAGCGCCGCATCGAAAAGATGATGGCGCTCGAAAACCTGTAAAGCAAGCCGACGGACAGACGCGCGCCGTTTGGCGCGTATACGATAAGCGCAGGGGGGAACGAGGTTGAACAGCGAAGTCATCAAGGCAGTGCGCGAAGCCGAGGGCAAAGCGGACGAAATACTGAAGAACGCGCGCGTCCGCGCGAAGGAGATTAACGCCGAAGCGATCGCCGGGGCGGAAGCGGCCGCGGCCGCTGTCCATGCAGAGACGCGCCGGAAGGTGCAGGCCCTGTATGAAACGGCGCGCGCGCAGGCGCGGGAGGATGTGGCCCGTTTCATGGAAGCGAACCGCCAGGAGGGCGAGGCGCTCAAAGACGGCGCGAGGGCGCATCTGAACGAAGCGCGGGATTATATCATCGGAAGGATCGTGAAATAAAGATGGCGCTCGTACCGATGAAGAAAGTCCGCATGCTCGCCTTGCTCGAGGACAAGGAAGACATACTCAAACAGCTCCAGAGGCTGGGCATGATGGAGATCCGGGAGATCGAGCCCGGGAACATGGACGATGACGGCCTGGTGCCGATGCAGGCGGATGCGACGCAGGCCGAACTCGAGGCCCTGATCTCGCAGATGGATGCCGCCATCAGGTTTCTGTCGGAGTATTCCGAGGAAAAGAAAGGGTTTTTGGAGCAGAAGCCCGTTTTCAGCTATTCGGAACTGATGGAGATGCAAAAAGAGCTCGAGCCGGCCCAAGCCGTCGTCAAAGAGGCCAAGGCGCTGGAGAACAGGCTCGTCGAGATGCGTTCGCGCCGTATCCGGTTACAGAATCTCAAAACGCAGATCGAGCCGTGGATGAGGCTCGGCGTGCCTGTGGAAGACGTGAAGAGCACCGCCCACGTATATGTGGCGGCGGGGTTCATCGCACCGGATGAAGGCGAGGACATCGGCGCGCGCCTCGAGCGGGAAGGCTGCCTCGCGGCCGTGGAACAGGTGGGCGTTTCGAGCGAGCGCGCCGCGGTATTCGTCATGGCCCACAGGGACGACATGCAAAAAACGCTGGAGGTCCTGAGGGATTACGGCTGGGCAGAGATGAACTTCGAAGGCCTTACGGGGCGTCCCGCAGACATATTCGCAGCGTACGAACAGGAAGAAAGCCGCCTTGAGAGCGAAAACGAAGAGATCCGTGAGCAGGCGAAAGCGCTGAGCATGAGCATACACACGGTCGAACACGCGCGCGATTACCACGCGACCATGCTCGACCGCCTGTCCCTGAATACGAGTATGGCGCGTACCGGTTCGACGTTCGCCCTGCACGGGTGGGTGATGGCCGACCACACCGATATCCTCGAAAAGGAACTTGTCAAAGTAACCAGCAATTACTATATCCGGTTTTCCGATCCCGAAGAGGGCGACGTGATCCCTTCGGCGGTGCGCAATCCGAAATCCCTGGATCAGTTCGAAGCGGTCGTGGACATGTATTCGCCGCCTTCGCCCAGGGGGGTCGTCGACCCGGCGCCGCTCCTGGGCCCGTTTTTCGTGATATTTTACGGCATGATGGTTTCAGACGCGGCTTACGGCGCTGTCTTAGCGCTGGGCTGTTATGCGATCTATAAATGGCGAAAGCCTACGGGCATGATGAACAAGATGCTCAGGCTCCTTGCCTGGGGAGGCGTTGCCACCATATTCTGGGGCCTGATGTTCGGCGGCGTGTTCGGCATCAGTATCCCGCCCATCCTCTTCAATCCGATGACGCACCCCATAGAGATGCTGGGCCTGTGCTTCGGCCTCGGATTCATCCAGATCATCACCGGAATCGTCATCAAAGCGTACATGAATATAAAACGCAGGCAATACCTGGACGCCGTCTTCGACCAGTTCCTCTGGATCGTTTTGTTGTTCGGGCTGCCCATGCTCGCGCTTCCCGCGACCTCGACTATTGGCACGGTGCTTTCGCTCGTCGGCGTCGGGGGCATACTGCTAACGGGGGGACGCCACCAGAAGAACATCTTCAAGAAGTTCACGTCGGGGCTGCTGTCCCTCTACGACATAACGGGGTATCTCTCCGATGTGCTCTCCTATTCGCGGCTGTTCGCGCTGGGGCTTGCGACCGGCGTCATCGCTTCGGTCTTCAACACCATCGGGGGCATGATGGCGGGTTCGGTATTCGGATACATCGCAATGATCGCCGTGCTTATCATCGGGCACACATATAACATCGGGATCAACGCGATGGGCGCGTTCGTACATTCCTGCCGTCTGCAGTACATCGAATTCTTCGGCAAGTTCTACGAGAGCGGCGGGAGGCAGTTCCAGCCGCTCGGGTATAAGACGCGGTATCTGCGCGTGGGGAAAAAAGCGTAGTTTTTAATGGCGATGTTTATCATTTTTTAATACTAAGGAGGACTTTGACGATGGAACTAGGACAGATTTTGGCATTGCTCGGCGCGGCACTGGCGGTTGGATTGGCGGGCATCGGCTCGGCAATCGGCGTAGGCATTGCGGGCCAGGCGGCGGCAGGGATCGTTGCGGAGAACCCCGATAAGTTCGGCCAGGCGCTGCTGTTGCAGGCGCTTCCCGGCACGCAGGGGATCTACGGCCTGCTGATCGGCTTCATCATCATGCTGAACATCGGCGTGCTCGGCGGCCTGAAACCCGTTACCGTCGACCAGGGGCTCATGATCCTCATAGCGGCCCTGCCCATCGGTTTCGTCGGGCTGCTTTCGGCGATTCACCAGGGCAAAGCGGCCGTTGCCGGCATCCACATGATCGGCAAGCGCGACGAGCTCGGCAAGGCGATCACCTTTGCGGTCCTCGTCGAAACGTACGCCGTGCTTGCGCTGCTGGCTTCGTTCCTGATGGTCAGCGGCATCCAGATCGGCTAAAAATCTGAGGTTTGGAGTAGCGATATAATGAGCGGAGCCGATAAGATCATAGAAAAAATTTTAAGCGACGCCCGCAAGGCATCCGAGGACATCATCGAAAAAGCCCAGGCGAACGCGGAAGCGCTTGTCGCCAGGGCCAAAGCGGATGCAAAGAAGGAAGCGGCGGCGCAGTCGGGAAAAAGCGAGAAGGAAGCGCAGGAAATCAAACGCCGCATGATGTCGGTGGCCGAACTCGACGGGCGCAAACACCTCCTCTCCTGCAAGCAGCAGGTGATCGAAGAAGCGTTCGAAGCGGCGAAGCAGGCCCTTATGTCGCTGGAAACGGAGCCCTACAGGGCCCTTGTGAAGCGGCTCATCCTCGAAAACGCGCAGGGCGGCGACGAGATCCTGTACGCCGGGAAGGACGCCGCCGTGTTTTCCGGGGATTTCATCGCGGCGGTGAACGAAGAACTCGGCGCGGCCCAGAGGGGGAGCGTGCGCCTATCGGACGAGCGCGTGAACATTTCGGGCGGGTTCGTGCTGCGCAGTGAGACGATGGAGCGCAACTGTTCGTTCGAGGCGCTCCTGCGCATGGTGCGTGAGGAGGCGGAGCCCCGGGTGGCCGCCATACTCTTTGGGCAACGGAGGTAACATATGCCACAAGCCAGCTACATATATGCGAATGCGCGCGTGGGCGTGGCGCAGACCCGGCTGCTGACACCCGAACGCGTCGAGAGGCTGACGGAGGCCAAAGACGCATCAGAGGCGCTCAAGGTCCTGCAGGAAGCGGGTTACGGCGGGAACAGGGAAGTGAAAAGCCCGTTCGATTTTCAGCAGCTGATCGACGACGAGCTGAAGAAGGCCTACGATTTTATTCACGAGATCACGCCGGACAAGGACCTGACGGACCTTTTCCTCGTCCCGTTCGATTTCCATAACGTCAAGGCGCTGGTCAAGGGCCGGCTGCTTAGCGAGGAAGACGACGATACGCTGTTGTATCCGGTGGGGACCGTCCCTTATGACCGCCTGAAGGCGGGGGTGCGCGACCGTGACTACAGATCGCTCCCCGGGCACCTGGCCGATTTGCTCGAAGCGCTGGACCAGATGCTGGCCGGCAGGGTGGATCCGCAGGCCCTGGACACTTTCGTGGACCGGGCCATGTACCGCTACATCATCGGCGTGCTCGATTCCCCGGACTTCGGGAAGCACCTGAAAAACGCGCCGTTCGTATCCGAATACTTCCGTGTGCAGTGCGACATGGCCAACGTGATAACGTTCCTCAGGGCGCGAAAAGCCGGTTTGTCCCGCGAGGAATTCGCGGCGCTAATGATGCCGGAGCAGGACATCGGCAAAGCGCGGCTCCTCGAAGCGTTCGAACAGCCCCTCGAAACGGCGGCCCGGCATTTCGCCGAGGGTTCCCTGAACCCTTTGATTTCCCAGGGAATAGAAGAATACATGAAGACCGGGTCGACGGCGCGGATGGAACGCCTGCGCGACGACTATCTGTTCGGGCTGGTGATGACGGGCAAGCACGATATATTCAAGATCGGGCCGGTGATCGGCTACTTGCTCGCGAGGGAACAGGAAGCGCGGGCCGTACGCCTTATTATGACCGCGAAGCTCAACCACATCCCGGGCGATGTGGTCCGGGAAAGGTTGCGTGAACTCTATGTCTAAAATAGCTGTGATCGGAGACAGGGACTCCATACTGGGATTCAAGGCGATAGGCCTATCGGTATACCCCGTTTCGGACCCCGATAAGGCGGTCGGCATCATACACCGGCTGGCAAGGGACGGCTGCAGCGTGATCTTCATCACCGAGCAGGTGGCCGAACGGGTGAAGGAGACCATCGACAGATACAAGACGGCGCCGTACCCGGCGATCATCCCGATCCCCAACAACGAGGGGACGACGGGCTTCGGCCTTCGGGGCGTCCGCGCCAACGTGGAAAAGGCCATCGGCTCCGACATCATATTCAGGGGACAGTAACCGATCCCGGCCGGACGTGCGGGCGGGAACGGACCAATAAGTTTGTGCAGGAAAGAGGTTAGATGCGTCATGCAGGGTACGATAGTCAAGGTATCCGGGCCACTGATCGTAGCGAGCGGCATGAAAGACAGCAAGATCTACGACGTGGTCAGGGTGAGCGATAAGCGCCTTATCGGCGAGATCATAGAATTGCGGGGCGACATGGCGTCCATCCAGGTCTACGAGGAAACGGCGGGCCTAGGCCCCGGCGAACCGGTCGAGACCACGGGGCGTCCGCTGTCGGTGGAACTGGCCCCCGGCCTGATCGAATCGATCTTCGACGGCATCCAGCGCCCCCTGGACGTGATACGCGACCGGGTGGGCGACCGCATCACCCGCGGCATCGAAGTAAGCGCGCTGGACCACGAGAAGAAGTGGGATTTTAAGCCTGTCGCCAACATCGGCGCCGAGGTCGTGGGGGGAGACGTGCTGGGCACCGTTCAGGAATCGGTGGTCGTGGAGCACAAGGTCATGGTGCCGCCTGCGATTTCGGGGCGCGTGACCTGGGTCCATGCCGGCGAAGCCACGATCGACGACCCCGTAGCGAAGGTGGTGGACGGAGACGGCGAAGAGCACGTCATCACGATGCTCCAGCGCTGGCCGGTGAGAATCGCCCGCCCCTACAAGGAAAAGCTCGCGCCCACCGAACCGATGATCACCGGACAGCGCGTGATCGACACGCTCTTCCCGGTGGCCAAGGGCGGCGTCGCGGCCGTACCCGGGCCGTTCGGATCGGGCAAGACGGTCGTGCAGCATCAGCTCGCGAAATGGGCGGACGCAGATATTATCGTGTACGTCGGCTGCGGCGAGCGCGGTAACGAGATGACCGACGTGCTCATGGAGTTCCCCGAACTCCACGACCCACGCACCGGAGAGCCGCTGATGAAGCGCACGGTGCTGATCGCGAACACGTCCGACATGCCGGTCGCGGCGCGCGAAGCCTCGATCTATACCGGGATCACCATCGCCGAATACTACCGCGACATGGGTTATAAGGTGGCGATCATGGCCGACTCCACTTCCCGCTGGGCCGAGGCCCTGCGCGAGATGTCCGGGCGCCTCGAAGAGATGCCGGGCGAGGAGGGCTATCCCGCCTATCTCTCCAGCCGCATGGCCGACTTCTACGAGCGCGCGGGCTGGGTCGTTTGCATGGGCGCCGACGACCGCCAGGGCGCGATCTCGGCCATCGGGGCCGTTTCACCGCCGGGCGGCGACATCTCCGAGCCGGTGTCGCAGGCCACGCTAAGGATCGTGAAGGTCTTCTGGGGCCTGAGCGCGCAACTCGCCTACAGGAGGCATTTCCCTGCGATCGACTGGCTTTTGAGCTACTCCCTGTACACGCAGAGGCTGTCGGAATGGTTCGGGGAGAACGTGTCCGACGACTGGAACGCGATGCGGGATGCGACGATGGCGCTGTTGCAGGAAGAGTCGGAACTGGAGGAGATCGTGCGCCTGGTAGGGCAGGACGCGCTGAGCGTCAAGGACAGGATAACGCTCGAAGCCGCGCGTTCGGTCCGCGAGGACTATCTGCACCAGAACGCCTTCCACGAGGTGGACACGTATTCGTCGCCGGCGAAGCAGCGCATGATGCTCAGGCTCATCCTGGACTACAGCAACAAGGCGCAGCAGGCCCTCGAGAACGGGGCGGAATATTCGAAGGTCATCAGCCTTCCGGTGCGCGAAGCGATCGGCCGGATCAAGTACACGCCCGAGGAACAGATGGCTGACCGCTTCGACGAAGTGTCCCGGCAGCTCGAAAGCGAGATCAATTCGCTGATGGCGCAAGGAGGATTGGAATAATGCTGAAGGAATACCGCACCATCAAGGAAAGCGTCGGACCGCTGATACTTGTGGAAAAGGTGGAAGGCGTCAAATACAACGAACTGGTGGAGGTCGAACAGGAAGGCGGCGAGATCCGCCTCGGCCGCGTGCTGGAGATTTCGGCCGACAAAGCGCTGGTCCAGCTCTTCCAGAGCGCGCAGGGCCTCAAGATCAGTTCGGCCAAGGCGAGGTTTCTGGGAAAGAGCCAGGAACTCGCCGTTTCGCTGGACATGCTCGGCCGCGTTTTCAACGGCATGGGCGACCCCAGGGACGGCGGCGCGCCCATTATTCCCGAAAAAAAGCTGGATATCAACGGCGCCCCCATCAACCCGGCGGCGCGCGACTACCCCTCCGAGTTCATCCAGACCGGCATATCGGCGATCGACGGCCTGAACACGCTGGTCCGCGGACAGAAACTGCCCGTGTTCTCCGGCTCCGGACTGCCGCACGCGCAGCTCGCGGCGCAGATCGCGCGGCAAGCCAAGGTGCTGGGATCCGACGAAAAATTCGCGGTCGTGTTTGCCGCGGTCGGGATCACATTCGAGGAAGCGGATTTCTTTATCAGCGACTTCAGGCGCACGGGCGCGATCGAACGCACCGTCCTTTTCATCAACCTTGCCAACGAGCCGGCCGTCGAGCGTATCGCGACGCCGCGCATGGCGCTCACCGCGGCCGAGTATCTCGCGTACGAGAAAGACATGCACGTGCTGGTCATCATCACCGACATAACCAACTACGCCGAAGCGCTGCGCGAGGTTTCCGCTGCGCGCAAGGAAGTGCCGGGGCGCAGGGGCTACCCGGGGTACCTCTACACCGACCTTGCGACGATGTACGAGCGGGCGGGCAGGATCAAGGGCCGTACGGGCTCGATCACGCAGATCCCGATCCTGACCATGCCCGAGGACGACAAGACCCACCCGATCCCCGACCTGACCGGCTACATCACCGAAGGGCAGATCATCCTCTCGCGCGAACTCTACAGGAAGGCCGTCACCCCGCCCATCGACGTGCTGCCGTCGCTGTCGCGCCTCAAGGACAAGGGCATCGGCAAAGGCAAGACCCGCGAAGACCACGCGGACACGATGAACCAGCTCTTCGCCGCGTACGCACGCGGGAAGGAAGCCAAGGAACTCTCGGTAATCCTGGGCGAAGCGGCGCTCTCCGACGTGGACAAACTCTTTGCGAAGTTCTCGGATGCCTTCGAGGCCCGGTACGTTTCGCAGGGCTATGAAACCAACCGCACGATAGAGGAAACGCTCGACCTTGGCTGGGAACTGCTGGCGATCCTGCCCAAGGCCGAACTCAAGCGCATCCGCGACGAGTTCATCGACAAATACCTGCCCGAAGCCGAAGGGGATGAGTGACGATGCCCATTCAGGTAAACCCGACGCGCATGGAGCTCACCCGCGTCAAAAAGCGCCGGAAGGTGGCAGTGCGCGGGCATAAGCTGCTCAAAGACAAGCGCGACGAGATGGTCCGCCGGTTTATCGCGCTGATCCGCAGGAACAAGGAGCTGCGCGAGAAGATCGAGGACGAACTCGCGCGCGCGCTCAAAGGCTTCGTCGTGGCGCGGGCGGTGATGAGCGAACAGGTCCTTACTGAGGCGGTGCAGTACCCGGCGCGGGAAGTCCAGTTGAAGCTCGGGACGCGCAACATCATGAGCGTGGACGTGCCGGTCATCAGCATCGGTGAAGAAGAGGAAGCCTCCGCGGCGAGCCGGTACCCCTACAGTTTCGCGACCACGTCGGGCGAACTGGACGAGGCTATCGCGACGCTTGTGGACCTCCTCCCCAGGCTGATTGAACTTGCCGAGATAGAGAAGACGTGCAACATGCTCGCAGACGAGATCGAGAAGACCCGCCGCCGCGTGAACGCGCTCGAGTACGTGATGATCCCGCAGTTCGAGGAGACGATACGCGACATCACGATGAAGCTCGAGGAAAACGAGCGCGGCAGCCTGACCCGGCTGATGAAGATGAAAGACATCCTCGCCGGGCGCGAAGCGTGACAACTTGCAATTTCCCCCCAAAGAGTGTATAATTTCGTTGCCGTGCTACACGGGGAGTCAGCGGTGCCCTGTAACCCGCAATCCGCTATAGCGGGGTGGAAAGCCCGTACCTGAGGCCTGCCGAGGCAGCCGTGCGCCGGTGGAAGGCGTTGAAGGCCGGGTCCCGTGCAACGTGAATCCGTGAACCATGTCAGGTCCTGACGGAAGCAGCATTAAGCGGGCGTTTGCGTGTGCCGCGGGGCAACCTGGCCCGAGCCGTTTCATCGGAATGCTGGCGGCCGGCCGGGGGACGAAGACGGGTGCACGGCTTTTATGCGAAGGCAAACCTTAAATGGGTTTGTCTTCGGTTTATTATACGGTGTTTTGTTGCGAGCCGTTTCAACCCAGTCGCTCAAGGGCCCAGGCGGCCAGTTCCGCCGTGACCGGATATTCGTCTTTCGTCAGGGCTTGTACCGCGCGCCGGTGTTCCGTAAGGCCCTGGTTGGCTGTTAGTATGAGCGCCTGATTGGTCAGGCGGTTGCCGCGAAGAAGGTTGCTCCCCACCAAAGCCCCGATACGCTTTTTTTGCGCCGGATCGCGCTTCAATATGGCGCCGAGTTCGAAGGCGGACACGACGTCTGCGGGGGCCGGCACCGGCGAAACGAAAGCCCGGTTGAGGGGGCAGGCGTTCTGGCAGGCTTCGCAGCCCAGGAGGGAAGTCATCTTCCCGCGCGAATCCTCGGGGAACGCGTTGATTTGGTAATGGTGGCGCAGGCACCGCCGGTAATCCCACGTCCCGTCCTTGCCGAGCGCCTTTGTCGGGCAGGCTCTCGCGCACGCGCCGCAGCCGGTGCAGAGCGCGGGTACGGGATCGGGCGCTTCGGCGTCGAACGCGTCGGTGAGGATCAGCGAAATGTGCGAATAACTCCCCAGCCCCGGCATGACGAGCAGCTGGTGATAACCCCTCTGGCCGGCGCCGGCCAGGATGGCGGCGGCGCGGTGGGGGAGCCTGGTCGAGGCGAGCGCCTCTTTGCCGGTGGTTTCCTCAATAAACGAAGCGACGGCCCGTACCTTCGCGCGGGCTTGCTGCGAGAGCAGGTAGTAGGCTGGTATATGGCCGTACCCGCGGGGGAAGGCGGAAAACGGGCGGTATCCCGAGATGAGCACGACAACGGCCGTGACGGACGGCAGGAACGGGAAAGGGTCGGCCGAAAGCCTTTTCGCGCGGTGGTCCGCTCCGACGGCTTCCATTGCCGACTGCCAGCCGGTAAACTGCCGGGGGGGCATTGCATAAACCCGGTCGAATCCCTGCTCAAGCGCATGCTCCCGTATTTCGTCAAAGCGTATCCCGGCCATTACGTTCCCCCGTTTCCAGATAACAATAGCATAGCCTAACAGGCAAACGTTAGCAACACCCTGGGCAAAGCCGAGGGACCCGGCGCATCAAATTGCCGTAATTTCGCAACGGCGCGGCGTTTACAAAGGCAATGGCGGCTGATAGAATATAGTAACGAGCAGGAAGAGGAGAGACTGAGCTTGCCGGGAATGTACGCGCACCATGCTTTCGGGCTGCGTGCGCTGAAAGCTTCGGGCGCACAGGCGGAGCCGCTGCCGGACGCGCAGAGGGAGGCGTTTTTGCTGGGATGCCAGGGCCCTGACTTTTGCTATTATCATATGATACGCCCCGGGGCGAAAGCCGACTGGGTGGGCCTTGCAAGGGCCCTGCACAGCCGGGAGATCGGACAAATGATGCAAGAAGGCCTCACACAGGCCGGAAACGGAAACGACCGATCGGTGCGCGCGTATTTTCTCGGCTACCTTACCCACTATGCGCTGGATGCGTATGCACATCCCTACGTTTTTTACCACTGCTACAAGAAGAAATACCACCTGCGGTTCGAAGTGGCGATCGACGCGAAACTGATGGAGCGCGACGGATTCGATCTGTCTCGTTCGCCGCTGTACAGGCTTGTAGGCAAGGTGGATGCTAAGCAGAAAGAAGCGATAGCGGCGTTCTGGCATGTACTGCTAAAAAAAGTGTACAATACTAATGTTGCCAAAAGCGACCTTGGAAGAGTGCTTACCGCGATGCGCAGGGCTTTCAGGCTGACCGTCAGCCGTTTCGGGATCAAAAAGCGCATGCTTGAGCTGGCAGCCGGCCGCTGGGGACTGAAAGACGATTTCCGGGCGCTGTTTTATACCGAATCACAGGTAACGGACGGTGATTGTCTGAACGAAGGAAGGCGGACGTGGTCGCTTCCCTGGGACAAGGACCAGAGGCGGGACCTTTCGTACCCGATGATCGAGGAGCAGGCGCTGCGCTTTGCCGCCGGGTGCCTAGAAGCCGCGATTGCGTACTGGGGAGGGACCGGGACGCTTGCGGGGGCGCTGGGCCGTATCGGGAGGATGTCGATGCTCACCGGGGAGGACTGGCGCATGGAACGCGAAACCTATTTGAACGTGTCCCGAAGGTTCTTTGCGGGTGGGTCACCCGGCCAGGACGGAGAGGAGACAAATGCGCTATGGCAGCAGTAAAGGGCTTGAGGATCAACTCGACACAGAAGCTCGTGCTCGGCTACCTTGCGGTCATTTTTATCGGTGCAGCGCTTTTGAGCCTCCCTGTCGCCACGCGCGACGGAAACAGCGTCGGGATGATAAACGCCCTTTTCACTTCGACTTCGGCCGTATGCGTCACCGGGCTCGTCGTCGTGGACACGGGCACGACCTATTCGCTGTTCGGGCAGATCGTCATCCTGTTGCTCATCCAGACCGGCGGCCTGGGGTTCATGACCATCGCCAGCCTCGCGTTTTTGCTGGTGAGGAAACGCATCACGCTGAGCGAGCGCCTGATCATCAAGGAATCGCTCAACCAGGACCAGACCGCAGGCGTTGTACGGCTGGTCAGAAGGGTCCTGCTGTTGACGTTTATCCTCGAAGGGGTGGGCATGATCCTGCTTTCGACACGGCTCATCCCCTTCTACGGCGTGGAGAAGGGACTGTATTTCAGTTTGTTCCACGCGGTATCCGCTTTCTGCAACGCGGGGTTCGACCTGATCGGGAACTTTCAGTCGCTTGCGCCCTTCCGCAACGACGCGGTCGTGAACTTCACGATGATGGGGCTCATCGTGCTGGGCGGGCTGGGGTTCGTGGTGATCACCGACATCTGGCGCAAGCGGTCGCTGAAGAAGCTGGACCTGCATAGTAAGGCCGTCCTGAAGATGACCGCGATCCTGGTCCTCGCCGGGGCCGCGCTGTTCTATATCATGGAGTCCGGCAACCCGGCGACGCTGGGTGCGGACGACGTGAACGGCGGGTCGAGGGTGATGGGCGCCTTCTTCCAGTCGGTGACCGCCCGCACAGCCGGCTTTAACACGGTCGCCCAGCCGTCGATGGCGCTGGCTTCCAAGCTCGGGATCATGCTGCTCATGTTCATAGGCGCGTCGCCCGCTTCGACCGGCGGCGGCATCAAGACGACTACGGCGTATGTGGTTTTCAAGACCGCGTTCTCGGTGATGCGGGGCCGCGACGAGGTAAACATGTTCGGCCGGCGGCTCGCGCGCGACGTCGTCATGCGGTCGGTGGGGATACTTACCCTGGCGTTCGTGATCGTGTTCGGTTCCAGCCTGGTGGTGCTGATCGCGGAAACGGGGACGGATAAGCCGTTTCAAAGCATCGTATTCGAGGTGTTCTCGGCATTCGGCACCGTCGGCCTGTCCGACGGGATAACGCCGACGCTCGCGCCCCTGAGCAAGCTGATGATCATCATCACGATGTTTGCCGGCAGGTTAGGGCCGCTCACGCTCACGATGGCTTTTGCACGCCGCCTCAACTCTGCGGCCGGGAAGATACGTTATCCGGAAGACAGGCTCATGGTGGGATGATTACAAAAAAGAGGGTTTATGATGAAAAAACAGGTACTTGTGGTCGGTTTGGGAAGGTTCGGCACGAGCCTGGCAAAAACGCTTTCGATGCTGGGATGCCAGGTGATGGCGATCGACTCGCGCCAGGAAAACGTCGAGGCGCTGGCAGACAGCGTCACCCAGGCGCTGCAGATGGACGCCTCGGACGAACAGGCTTTCAAGCAGATCGGCGCAGGCAACTTCGACGTGGCCGTCGTGGCGACGGGGGGTGACCAGAACGCCAGCGTCATCGTCACGCTGATGTGCAAGGAGGTCGGCATCCCGTTGGTGGTCGCGAAGGCCAACAGCGAGCTTCACGCGAAGATACTCTATAAGATCGGCGCCGACAAGGTCGTGTTCCCAGAACGCGACATGGGCGTCCGCGTCGCGCGGACGCTGTTTTCCCAGAGCGTGCTCGACCTGATCGAACTGACGGACGATTACTCTATCATCGAAATCAGGGCGCCGAAAAGCTGGGTGGGCAAATCGCTGATCGACCTCGACCTGCGTTCGCGTTTCAACCTCAACGTCGTCGCGATCAAGACGAAAGAGGACGTGTTCACCGTCCCGGGCGGCACCGACGTTTTCCAAGAAGGCGACGTCGTGGTACTCATCGGAAACACGAGAAGCATCGAGCGCGTGGAAAAGATGGGGTGAAACCCGAAGAATCTGCGCAAAAACGCCGCGATCAAAGACCGGGCGTTTTTGCATTAACAAGGAAACAATCCAGGGCGACGGGTAAATGAACCTGCGTGGAACCTCTCCAGGAAATCAATCGTTTGTTGAGATTGCCAACCGTGTCTCAACGTTGAATTCCCGATCCCCGGCCACTCCCTGGCCGATGATCTGTTCACCGATCAAACGCAGCATTTTACGTTGACTGTCCGAAGCCCGTTTGACGGATTGGATCCTTTGTTACTGTTAGTATTACTGGATTGTTAAACAATTATGTGCCTGCCGGCAGGAAAATCCCGCCATTTTTGGCGTCTCACCGGGCGAGAGTAAAAATTTTTGATGCGCGGTTCGAACTGTGGTATAATAATCGAGCATGCGAAAACCTCATACAATGTTTGGAGAGATGGCTGAGCTGGTCTAAGGCGCACGACTGGAAATCGTGTGTGCGTTTATAGCGCACCGAGGGTTCGAATCCCTCTCTCTCCGCCAGAAACCCCCGTAAACAGTACGTTTACAGGGGTTCTTATTTTTACTCGATGGATTCGAGTACCGGCCTCGACGTCCGAAACGACACATTTTCGACACATCGGAAAATTTATTTAAGTAAGAAGCTTGGTGATTTCGGTGACAACGATCAGCTGCTGTTGGTCGCTCAAGTGGGTGTAGTGCTCGGTCATGGCTTCGGTGTTGTGGCCCACACGCTGCATCACGTATTCCCGATCGACGCCGGCTTCCCGGAGAAGCGTCACGTGCGTGTGCCGGAGATCATGAAAGCGCATGTGCGGGAGGCCTGCGGCTTTTAATGCGTTCTTGAAAACATTTGAAAAACTGCCCGGTTGGTAAGGCTCTCCGTTCGCCCAGGTGCAGACGTACTGGGAATCCACATACGCGTCTCCCAGGTCTAACTTGTGCTCCATCTGGGCTTTCCGATGGGTCCGCAGCGCTTCCATGACGAAATCCGGGCAAAGAATGTCTGATACCCTACGGTCCGATTTCAGGGTTGTTTCAACGGTCTCTCCACCGGCCGTCGTGCGGTTGGTGTGAAGATGAATGATCTTCTTCCGAAAACTGATGTCTTCCCAACGAAGCCCCAGGACTTCCCCGCGGCGCATACCAAGGCTCACGGCCAGCAAAACAGGAATGTATACTTCGCTGTCTTTCAGGGCTCCGAGCAGTTGCTTGACGCCGGCGGCGTTTAGGATCACGGGCTGGAAGGTTTTCTTGATCTTCGGGAGTTCCACATACTGGGCTGGGTTGTAGGGTATGATCCTCAGCCCGGCTGCTTTTTGCAAGGCGCTGTATAAGACCCGATGCACGTACTTGATGGAGTTGTGCGAGAGGTTCTTTTCCGACGCCAGCTTCGAGTAAAGCTCGTCCACTTGCACGGGAGTGAGGAGCGACAGTTTGACATTGCCAAGCTCAGGGATAATATGGTTTTCGATGTTGTTCTTATATCCGGAGTAGGAGGTGGCTTTGATCTCCATGGACTTTGCATCGAGCCAGTTGCGGAGCCAATCACGAAGCGCATAATCCTTCGCGGCGACACGTCCTTGGTCTTCGATGTGTTTGAGGTGTGCAGCCGCGTCCTTCTGCCGGTCGAACAGCCTTTTATGTTGTTTTCGCGTCCCGGATACCGGATCGGTGGTATCGTACCTGAGTTCCCATTTGCCATTGTTCAGCTTTTTGATCGTGGCCATCGAGGACTCCCCCCATAGTTTCATCTTCTATATCAAGGATAATCCCTGTAAATAATTTTTGCAGTAACAACCGTTGCGTCATGAAATGCGTTCTGATTTTTTGCAGATGAACTCCCTAAAACTTCCCCCTGAGTTCAACGACCTTCCCGTGTATGATAATGGGCAGCTCCGCCATCTCTTTATATGTGAAGAATTTAGGTGAATAGGCCGTATTAAATGGAATAAGCGAAATGCCTTCTTCGTGTTTCGTTATTTTTTTGACTGTCGCATTGTAACCGTTCACATATACGACCGCGACATCGCCGCTTTCGACATCAGGTTGCCGGCGAACGATCACGACGTCGCCTTCTTTGATTCGCGGTTCCATGCTGTCGCCCTGGATCCTGAGAGCAAAGTATTCGCCACGGGCTGCAAGTTCTTCGGTGATCTCCTCGTAATCGATAATATCTTCAACAGCTTCGATAGGAACGCCGGCGGCAATCACGCCGAGAACGGGTATTTTTACGCTTTTGCGTTTGGGTTGTTCCGTGTTTTCAGTGTCTTTATTTAGGCTTAAATCAACCAAAAAACTTTCATTTACACCTAAACCTTTAGCAAGCTTTTGAAAAGTTTCGTTTGTTATGTTAACGGGTTTCTTTGTACGATAATCATAACCTTTTTCTAAGCTATCCACATGTGTATGGCTTAAATCACAACGCTTGCCAAACTCTCTAAGAGAAAGTCCCATGCCATGTCGTTTTTCCTTGATATATTTGCCCAAATTGTTGTTCATACCAAACACCTCATATTGGTATAGTAAAGCAAAGTTTACACATAGTCCACAAAATTATGTAAAATAAGATGTTGTTTATGCTTGACATTATGCAAATATGCCTGTACTATATACACAACACGTGGAGGTGACACGATGCGTAACAACATAAGAGTGCTTCGTGCAGAGAGAAAATGGACACAGGAACATCTTGCAAAGCTGTCTGGGTTATCCAGGGTTACCATAAACGGAATTGAAAAAGGCAGCGTTAATCCCAGCGGTGAAACCATGCTTAAACTTTCGGAAGTATTCGAGAGGCCGATCCAGGATATTTTTTTCGACTTTGGTGTTGTGTACAAACAACAATAAGTATAGCTGTACATGCATAAAAGCGTAACCTAAAAATTTTTATCCTTCTCGAAAGGAGGCCCTTAGAATGCTAATGCTCACGTTCCTGTTTCTTTTGGGGATCATCGCGTTGCTTCAGTTGCTACACATTCACTTACTCTACAAATGCTTTAAACATCTTCGCAATCAAATTTCGGCATTGCGCGGGGGTATTGTGGAATACGAGCATCAGCAATGATTGAACAAAACCATTACTTCTGCGATTCGGCAACAAGAAAGAAGGGAGTGATACCAAAGTGACTCAGGGCAAAACGATGAACCTGACACAAGCCGCAAAATACATTGGCCTGAGCACGACGGCATTGCGGCAATACATGGAAGAGGGCAAGCTCAGACACCTCCGACACCACACCCGGAAGATCATCATCAAGGCAAAATGGTTAGACGAGCTGGTGGAACGCCTGGCTGACGAGACCATGGACAGGCTACAAGCGGAGAAGGAGGTAAATAGGTGAAAGCGAAATGCAGAACCTGCGGAAAATATTGGAATATCAGCTTATTTCAACAGTTCCCGCACAAGGGATATGAATGCCCGGTTTGTGAACGGAAAAGAAAGTGGCGTGAATGGTACGGTCCTAGGAAGAGGATGCGTGATTCAGCAGGGGGCGTATTACTATGACGCAGCGGGAGTTGCGGTCGGCGATCCGCTGGGGCGTACTGTGGGCGATCGTGATGCCTGTAGCGTATTTCGTTGGATGGGTGGTGGTTTGCGGTGGTTGAATTGAATACGTACCGGTTTTGCGTTGTAGTGGTCCACCCAAAAAAGCAAAGGCCGCGGGGGTTGTATCGCGACCAATGCAGCAAATGGACCGGACCATTGAAAAACATTTTACAAATTTTAGCACAAAAAGTCAATGACTTTTCCCAAAAATGCAAAGACTGCGGGGCAGCGCAGCCTTTGCAGATGTACGAAAACAATCGATGAAATAACCCTAACTAAGACTATCAATAAAGACGGCGTATGTCAATCCGGCAGACGCCAATAGAAAGGAGGACGATCTTTGAGTATCAAGATTAACAAGCTGGAAATCGAGAACGTAAAGCGCGTCAAAGCCGTAAAAATCGAACCTACTGCCAACGGATTGACAGTGATCGGCGGAAAGAACCGGCAGGGCAAAACCTCCGTGCTGGACTCCATCGCATGGGCGCTAGGCGGCGACAGGTACCGCCCATCACAGCCCCAGAGGGACGGGTCCGTAATCCCGCCGAACCTGCATGTCGTGATGTCTAACGGACTGGTTGTGGAGCGCAAGGGCAAGAACAGCGACTTAAAGGTTATTGACCCGAACGGCAGGAAAGGCGGCCAGCAGCTCCTCAACGAGTTCGTGGAGCAGCTTGCACTGGACCTGCCGAAATTCATGCAGTACAGCTCCAAGGAAAAGGCAAATACCCTGCTGCAGATCATCGGCGTCGGGGACAGGCTCTGCGAACTGGAACAAAAGGAGCAGGAGCTATACAACCAGCGGCATGCCATCGGGCAAATCGCCGACCAGAAAAAGAAGTTCGCAAAGGAACAGCCATATTACCCCGACGCGCCGAAAGAACCGGTCAGCGCGTCCGAACTCATCAAACAGCAGCAGGAGATACTGGCGCGGAACGGCGAGAACCAGCGCAAGCGGCAAAATCTAAAATACTTGGAGAGCCAGGCCGCCGATATTCAGAAGCGCATCAACGAGCTTCTGGAAAAGCAGAAGACGATTCTTGCCGACCTGGAGACCGCCCGGAAGTCTGCGCTGGATCTTCACGACGAATCTACCGCCGAGTTAGAGGAGAACATCGCCAACATCGAGGCGATCAACCAGAAGGTACGAGCGAACCTGGACAAGGACAAGGCGGAGGAAGACGCGCTGGAATACAGCAACAAATACGCGGCACTCTCGAAACAACTCGAGGACGTACGTCAGGCCAAGGCCGACTTGCTCAAAGGCGCGAACCTTCCTCTGCCCGGTCTCTCGGTCGAGGACGGAGAACTGGTCTACGAGGGGAAAAAATGGGACAACATGGCTTCTTCCGACCAACTCAAGGTGGCTGCGGCGATCGTCTGGCAGCTGAACCCCAAGTGCGGGTTCGTGTTGCTGGATAAGCTTGAGCAAATGGATCTCGGCACCCTGAAAGAGTTTGGCGCGTGGCTGGAGGCGGAAGGCTTGCAGGCCATCGCGACCCGCGTCAGCACCGGAGACGAGTGCTCGATCATCATCGAGGACGGCATGGTTGCCGGGCAGGAACCCATATCAGAAACACCAACATGGGAGGCAGGTAAGTTTTAATGGAAATCACAAGCGGAAAGATCGAAGGACCGCAGAAGATCGTAATCTACGGCCCGGAGGGGATCGGCAAATCTACGCTGGCGTCGAAATTCCCCCGGCCTGTGTTCATCGACACGGAAGGCAGCACAAAGCATCTGGACGTAGCCAGGACGCCACGGCCCAGCAGCTGGACCATGCTGATGGAGCAGGTAGCCTACGTCTGGGCGAAGCCCGACTTGTGCGACACGCTTGTCATCGATACGGCCGACTGGGCCGAGCAACTCTGCATTACCGAGATATGCGCGAAAGCGCAGAAGAACGGCATCGAGGATTTCGGCTATGGCAAAGGGTACGTCTACCTAGCGGAAGAATTCGGGCGATTGCTGAACATGCTGGAACAGCTCATCGAAAAAGGCATTAACGTCGTAGTCGTCGCGCACGCCCAGATGCGCAAATTCGAACAGCCCGATGAAGCGGGAGCATACGACCGGTGGGAGCTGAAACTCCAGAAAAAAACGGCCCCGCTTCTGAAGGAATGGGCGGATATGGTGCTGTTCGCTAACTACAAAACCTATGTTGTCAACGTGGACGGGCAAGGCACGGAGAAAGGCAGAAACAAGGCCCAGGGCGGCAGCCGGGTCATGTATACGTCACATCATCCTTGCTGGGACGCAAAGAATCGACATGATCTCCCGCCGGAAATCCGGCTTGACTTTGCAGAGATCGCCGCGCATATCGTAACGGGAACCGAAGCAGCCGCGCCGGTTACCACGAACGAACCGGAACCGGCCGCTGCTCCCGAACTTCCCGAAGAAGACCCGGCGGTCCCCGCCGCAGCGACTGAGCCTACCGAACCCACGCCTACGCAACCGCCTGAAATCAAGGAAACACAAGCGGCGGTGAAGGAAGTCCCTGAACCCAAGGCACGTCAAGTGCCTTCGGAGTCTATTTCCGACGCTTCCGATAACGGGAGCGAGGTAGATCCCGGAATTCCGAAACCGCTGGCCGACCTGATGAAGGAAAACAAAGTGACGATTGCAGAGATTCAGGAGGCCGTGGCGGAAAGGGGCTATTACCCCAAGGACACGCCAATCGCCAATTACGACCCGCAGTTCATATCGGGTGTGCTGGTGGGCGCCTGGGGACAGGTCTTCGAACTGATACGGCAACTCCGGGGAGTTCGCTTCCTCAGAGAAGATGACAAAAACAATTTACGGGAGGCAGTGTAAATGAGCAACAACACAGAAGGATATGAGCTTGGATGGGACTCGACGATTGAAAACGACAGCCCGGACTTTATCATCCTGCCGGACGGCGACTACGATTTCGAAGTAATCGAATTCGAGCGCGCCCGGCATGCGGGCAGCGAGAAACTGCCCCCCTGCAACAAGGCCATCGTCCACATCAAGATCGTGACGGACGAAGGCATGAACATCATCCGGCACAACTTGTTCCTGCACTCGATTACCGAAGGCATGCTGTGCGCGTTCTTTACGGCCATCGGCCAGCGCCAGAAAGGCGAAAAGATAAGGATGAACTGGAACGCCGTAGTGGGCGCAAAAGGCCGGTGCAGAGTCGGGATCCGAAAATGGACGGCTGACAACGGCGAGGAGCGGACTTCCAACGAAATCAAGAGATTCTATGAACCCGCTGAAAAGGCGCCCGTTCAGCAGCAGGGCTTCGAGCCGGGTAAGTTCTGATGGAACTGCGGCCATACCAAATCGAGGCAAAGTCGGCGGTCCGGCAGCAATGGGCGAGAGGTAAAAAGAAAACGCTGCTGGTCTTGCCGACGGGCACCGGGAAGACGATCATCTTCTCCAAACTGACCGAGGACTGTGTCCGGGACGGCGAGCGGGTCCTGATCCTCGCCCACCGCGGCGAACTGCTAGACCAGGCGGCCGACAAGCTGAACCGGGCAACCGGTCTGGGCTGTGCCGTGGAAAAAGCGGAGGAATCCTGTCTCGGGAGCTGGTTCCGGGTGGTGGTCGGGTCCGTCCAGTCGCTCATGCGCGAAAAGAGGCTTAATCAGTTCCCGGATAGCTTCTTCGATTCGATCATAGTAGACGAGGCGCACCATTGCATCAGCAACAGTTACCAGCGCGTGCTGCAGCATTTTAACGACGCAAAGGTGCTGGGCGTTACCGCTACCCCTGACCGCGGGGACATGCGAAACCTCGGTCAGTATTTCGAATCGCTGGCATACGAGTACACTCTCCCGAAAGCGATCAAGGACGGGTACCTGTCGCCTATCAAGGCGCAGACCATACCGCTGAAGCTCGACCTGACCGGCGTCGGCCAGCAGGCCGGGGACTTTAAGGCAAGGGACCTGGGCACCGCCCTGGACCCGTACCTGTACCAGATCGCGGACGAGATGCAGAAGTACTGCATAGACCGCAAAACCGTGGTGTTTCTGCCGCTTGTCAAGACCAGCCAGAAATTCAGGGATATCCTTCTTTCGCGGGGCTTTGACGCGGCTGAGGTGAACGGAAACAGCAAGGACCGCGAGGAAGTACTGGCCGGCTTTAACGCCGACAGGTACAACGTGTTGTGCAACTCCATGCTGCTGACCGAGGGCTGGGACTGTCCGTCGGTGGACTGCATCGTTGTGCTTAGGCCCACAAAGATCCGCAGCCTCTACAGCCAGATGGTGGGACGCGGCACACGGCTTCATCCCGGGAAAGACCACCTGCTTCTGCTGGATTTCCTGTGGCATACCGAAAAGCACGAGCTATGCCACCCGGCACACCTGATTTGCGAGAACGAAGAAGTCGCGAAGCAGATGACCGCCAACATCGAGGCGGCTGGCTGCCCGGTGGACATCGAAGCGGCCGAGCAAAAGGCCACCGAGGACGTTGTAGCGGCCCGGGAGGAAGCCCTTGCAAAGAAGCTGCAGGAGATGAAGAGCCGTAAGCGCAAGCTGGTGGATCCCCTGCAGTTCGAGATGAGCATCCAGGCGGAGGACCTTTCAAGCTATGTCCCGGCGTTCGGCTGGGAGATGGGCCCGCCAACAGAAAAGCAAGTCAGGACCCTTGAAAAACTGGGTATATTCCCGGACGAGATCGAGAGCGCGGGCAAGGCCGCAAAGCTCCTCGACCGGCTGGACAAACGCCGGATAGAAGGGCTCACAACCCCGAAACAAATCCGGTTCCTGGAGGGCAGGGGCTTCCAGCACGTAGGCAAGTGGGACTTCGAACATGCAAGGCGCCTGATCGACCGCATCGCTGCCAACGGATGGAAGGTCCCCCGGAATATCAACCCGACAGAATACAAGCCCGCACAGCAAGAGGTGGTTGAATGGCAGAGAGATATAATCACGATCTGAAAGAGATCCTTTCGTACATCGATCCGGCCTTGCTCAATTATCAGGAGTGGGTCAGCGTGGGCATGGCGCTTAAGGAAGCCGGGTATACCGCGGCGGACTGGGACGAATGGAGCCGCAGGGACACAGCGCGGTATCACAACGGCGAATGTTTTAAGAAGTGGGAGAGCTTTCGCGGAGCTTCTCCGCCGGTTACGGCGGGGACGATCGTGCAGATCGCAAAAGACCACGGTTGGATGCCTGCAGCCGGCGGCTATGAGCTGGACTGGAGCGATATCATTGGTGCGAAGGACGAACTGGTGGTCATCGACAACAGCTGGTTGGAGGGGGAAGAGATTACCGAGCCGGAAAAATGGGACCCGGTCGCGCATCTGGTGAAGTATCTGGAAACTCTTTTTGAAGCCTCCGAAAACGTCGGTTATGTATGCGACAGCTGGGAGAAGGACGGCAAATACTTCCCCACAAAAGGGTGCTGGGACCGGACGGCCGGGGAGCTTATCCAGCAGCTGAACCAGTGCGGCGGTGACATCGGCGCCGTGCTGGGCGACTACAAGCCGGAGGTTGGGGCATGGATACGGTTCAACCCCCTGGACGGTAACGGCTGCAAGAACGAGAACGTAACAGACTTCCGGTATGCCCTGGTGGAGTCCGACACGATGGACATCGACAAGCAGCACGCCATTATACGGGAGCTGGAGTTGCCCGTCGCTTGCCTGGTGCACAGTGGAAAGAAGAGCCTGCATGCGATCGTGAGGATCGATGCGGCCAACTACGACGAGTACCGTAAGCGAGTGGATTATCTCTACGCGGTGTGCCAGAAGAACGGGCTGAAGATCGACAGCCAGAACCGGAATCCGTCCCGGCTCTCCAGGATGCCGGGCGTTATGCGCGGCGAACACAAGCAGTTCCTGGTCGATACCAATATCGGCAAGGAATCGTGGAAAGAATGGCAGGAGTGGATCGAGAGCGTTAACGACGACCTGCCCGAGCCGGAGACACTTATATCCGTATGGGACAACCTGCCGGACCTCTCGCCACCGCTGATTGATAACGTACTGCGGCAAGGCCACAAAATGCTGCTTGCAGGGCCGTCCAAGGCCGGGAAATCGTACGCGCTCATCGAACTGTGCTGTGCCATTGCTGAGGGCAGGAAATGGCTGGACTGGGACTGCACTCAAGGTAAGGTGATGTACGTGAATCTGGAACTGGACCGGGCAAGCTGCCTGCACAGGTTCAAGGACGTATACGGCGCCTTGGGATGGGAGGCGAAAAACCTTGGGAACATCGATATCTGGAACCTGCGGGGCAAGTCTGCGCCTATGGACAAGCTGGCCCCGAAATTGATTCGACGGGCGGCAAAGAAGAATTACATCGCCATCATCATAGACCCGATCTATAAGGTCATAACAGGCGACGAGAACAGCGCGGACCAGATGGCGCATTTCTGCAACCAGTTCGATCGGGTGTGCTCCGAGCTAGGGGCGGCCGTGGTTTACTGCCATCACCACAGCAAAGGCATGCAGGGGCAGAAACGCAGCATGGACCGGGCATCCGGATCGGGCGTTTTTGCCCGGGACCCGGACGTGCTTCTGGACCTGATCGAGTTGGAACTCAACGAAGACATCCTCAAGCAGGAGAGCAACAAAGCGGTTTGCAGGGTATGCGAAAACTGGCTGAAGGAGTGTGTAAAGGACTGGGATGGCGAGGTTTCACAGGACGACCTGTGCAGCGAAAAAGCTATGCTGGGAGCCTGTAAGCGGCTCCTAAGCGCGGAAGCCTACAAAGCCCTGCAGGGGGCCGTAGAAACCGCTAGAATCGCCTCACAGCGCCGCTCGGCGTGGCGTATCGAAGGGACGCTGCGCGAGTTCCCGAAGTTCCCGCCGGTCAACCTGTGGTTCGATTATCCTGTGCATTCTGTGGACGATGTAGGGACATTGAAAGACGTCGATGCGGAGAGCGAAAAGCCGCCCTGGCAACGCGGCATAGAGAAGCGCAAAGCAAACGCCAAGAAGGTCAAAAAAAGCAAGAAGGCCGAGTTTGAAAACGCGGTCAGCAATTGCAACTTCGGAGACCCTCCATCTGTGGATATGCTGTGCGAGGCGCTCAACCTCGCAAGGCGTACCGTAGAAGGCAGAATGAGAGAATTCGGCTACGAAGTGAAACAAGGCAAGGTAGTTAAGAAGGAGGAATCGGCATGAGTAAATTTACCGCCGCAACCACAAAAACAAGGTCGATGCGGTTGAACCGCCGCAACCATAAATTGATGGTGCGTGCGGTAACCGTCGCAACCATAAAAACAAGGTTGCGGAAAATCGCCGAAATTTACCGCAGAAAACTAAAAAACAAGGTTGCGGTAGCCTACCGCCGCAACCATATACTCCCTACGGGAGTAAAAACTGCGGTGCGCTTACGCGACCGTCACGTATGGGTACGGTAGGTGACCTCGTAAGAGAGCGAGGTCACCCCTATCCCATACATGACGGTGACAAAAAGAACTATGCAAAAAAAAATATTTTAACACTTTAGCGAGGTGAAGTACATGCAGACTGAGTTCTTCCTGGCGATGAAGCCGCTGACTAAAGAGGAGCAAAAGATGCGAGAATGGAAAGATGTCGTTGGGTATGAAGGTATTTACAAGGTAAGCCGGATTGGAAATGTATACAGCACATACAGCCGTAGGTTATTAAAACCATATATTGCTAGTGATGGATATTTGCGTTTAAACCTATGCAAGAATAAAAAAGTCAAAATCACAATGTTGCATCGAATTGTAGCAGAGGCTTTCATACCAAACCCCAACAATTTACCAGTCGTAAATCATATCGACGGCAATAAAGCTAATCCGATAGCGGATAACCTTGAATGGACAACACACTCTAAGAATTCGGCTCATGCTTTTGCAATAGGCTTAAATCACATTTCTGAGAAATGCCGCAAAGCTGTATCATTAATCGCGGCTGAAAATGGAGCGAAAACAACAAGTAAAGTTGTTATGCAAATGGACGCTGACGGGAGTGTAATTAAAGAATTCTCCAGTTTTAGAGAAGCCGCGCGAGAAACTAATATTTCGAGAGCTAATATTCTAAGGGCATGTAAATCAAAAGATTACAGCGCAGGAGGTTTTAAATGGGCAACGAAGTAGAATTCTTTATCCCGCTGGCTAAAGTCCCGACCAAAACGCATCAGGAGAAACAGGTCAGAGTGGTCAAGGGCAAACCGGTATTTTACGAGCCGGCTGAACTGCAGGCGGTGCGGTCGAAGCTGGAAGCTCATCTGGCAAAGCATGTGCCGCCTCGAAAACACACTGGCGCTATCCGGTTGGTAACCAAGTGGTGTTTTCCGATCGCCGGCAAGCACCGGGACGGCGAATACAAAACGACAAGGCCGGATACTGACAACCTGCAGAAGATGCTTAAAGACGTTATGACACACCTTGGATACTGGACGGACGATGCGCTGGTGGCGTCAGAGATCACAGAGAAATTCTGGGCAAGGGTACCGGGAATCTATATCAGGATCACGGAGATCGCGTGATTCGAAAGGAGTCAGAATTATGCAGACGAAAGGCGAAGCGATGATCCTGGGGATCGACAAAATCCGGGAAGGGCTGGAGTTGATATCTCAGCTCGGGGACAAGCAAGACCTGGTAAAAATGCTGGTCAGTTCGCCGGCGGCCGCGATTCGGTTAAAGGACCTCATGAGAAACAACAGGGTTTTCCAGACTATGACGGTGTCGCTGGTCTCGGCAAAGAACGGCCGCCTCAGCACGGAAACGGTGGACAAGGTCATCACAGACTTCCTGGACGTGCTTTTCGACCTATCGAGGCCCTACAAGGAAGACCCGGAAGATGGTCAAGATACGGATATCGGTGCGCACAGAGAGTGACAAGAAAAAAGGCGCCTTCCCGGCGCCAACGTGTAATGAAACGATCTCAATGACATTATACCAGACGCCGGGGATGGAGGCAAGCCATGGATCTGCAGACTCTGCGCGATCGGCATAACCGGATCGATAACCTGAAAGAGCGCATCGAGCGCCTGCGCGCCGCGATGGAACTGGGCGCCCGGCAGCTTCGGGTAGCGCCGGCAAGGAATGCGGTGCGCAACAAGCTCGAGGAGGACATGGCGAAGCTGGACGAGCTGGAGCGCGAGCTTATCGGGGAGATCGCGGCGTTAGAGCAGGAAGTCCAGGACGCGAAGCAACTGCTTGAGGGGCTCCCTGTAAGGGAACAGCTCATCATACGGTTGCGGTACGTCGAAGGATTAAGCTGGCGCCGTGTGGCACGGAAGGCGCACTATACAGAAAAACACTGCTTGAAAATCCATCGTGCAGCGCTAAAGAGGATACTAAATGATACCTTTTGATGTGGTATTGTGATACCGTGAAAAAATACACCCGGTATATACCGGGTGTATTTGGTTTCGGCTCAACCTTTTGGAGGGAAGGGATCGTTTCCGTAGGAATCGCGCTGTCGAATCTGTCCATTCTTTCCGTGTATGAACAGCTCTGATTCTTGATTTTTTGCGATTCCTCGGGCGATATCTATAGCCTCTGCCTGAGTATCAGTACGGACAGTGGCTTTTTTATTTCCTTCGCCTTTGACTTGCCAGCCGTCTTGAGGATGCGGAGTAACGTGTTGATTCTTTCCCATTTTTCTCACCCCCTTTCCATGTGGATCATAACAACATATGGGAGGTGAAGCAGGATGTGGATACTATATATGCTGTATAAAAAGTATACCTCTAATGCCAAAATTATGCAATTATGGACATTAAATTCGATGGGCGGAATGTAATTTCATTAAAAACCCCAATTGTAGTATATACATTTTCAAATTATTTTGGTAATATTTTACAAAAAGGGGTTTGTGGTATGAACGTATCAATTAAGAAGTTTGATGTTTACATGGAACTGAAGAACAAGGGTATTGAGTTAGAGGTTCGAACCACGAAGAATGAACACTTGGGTGACCTAGTCGTAACAAGAACGGGTTTAATTTGGTGCCAAGGGAGAACGACTAGAAAGTGTGGAGTAGGCAAAAACTGGGAAGAGATTATTGAATATTTTAATGGTGACTGAATAACCTAGAATTTATCGGGGGAAATTTTTTGTTTTTTACGTTTTTTGCAGTTATCGAAAGTATTTAGTTAATTGATGAGAGCCGCCTTTCGCGGCTCTTTTTCATGCAGCCAGGGAGTGAGAATAAGTACAAGAGACCGATCGGGTGGATGGGCGACAAGTCGAGGTCCGCGAGCTGTTCGCGGGTTTCGACGTGACGGAACATAACGTGCGCTACTCCATCAGCAGGGACCAAAGAGGGAGGCGCAGGTACGGTGAGATGATCGTGCGGAATTATTAGCCTAGTAGCTATCTACGGAGCATGAATAGAATCCCGAAAATTTATTCTTCTCATATCATGCACGTTACATCCATGGTTAACGTACTATGAACAGTTCAGTAAAAAACGCTGAAGAAAAGGAGAAGAATAAATGGGCGGATTTTTTGGTGGAAACAGTTCGTGTGGCAACGGCGGCTGTTCGAGTATCCTTTGGATAATCATTCTGCTGTGCTGCTGCGGCGGCTTTGGCGGAGACGGCTGCGGTTGCGGCGGCGGTAGTAGCTGTGGCTGTGGGTGAAAATTAAGTTTGCAGCTATCACCATACATCTACAGCGCAAATTACATCAACTTTTTCTTATCAGGAGGATTAAAAGCCCTTGGCAATGCCCGGGGCTTTTTACGTGCAGGAGGAGCATATAAATAAAAGTGGCCGCCCCGATGATGGGGAGGCCACTTTCGTGGTGTGAAGACTATACTAAACTGACGTTAACAGCGCGAAGCTTCGAACTGTTCTTGGGGTCTGTTTCAGTGTCAAAGGATACTTTTTGGCCTTCATCAAGAGATTTAAAACCAGACGTCATGATTGCTGAAAAATGTACGAATACATCATCACCGCCATCATCGTTTGAAATAAATCCGAATCCTTTGTCTGCATTGAACCACTTAACTGTACCTGTATTCATTTAAGGTACCTCCTAAAAATTCTATATTCCGTACAAACAAAAACGCACTGTTTTGTAAATCATTAAATGAATGAATGACTTACAAAACAATGCGAAATCAATCGGTACATTTAGAATACTGGTGCATTATACCATATAATGCTGGTATTGTCAAGAAATCCCTGTTCATGCGGGTTTGCGGGTCCTTTCAGGGGCCCCGGGGGGTAGCGGAGCTGGCGAAGCCCGAAATTCGTCTAGCTGCCGAAAAATTTTCAAGGCCGCTTCCTTCCGTTTTTGGGGCCGGTCTAAGGTGGTCACATGGAGAGCAAAAAGCACAGATCGATCGACGGCGTCGTCGTGACGACGGGCGTGATGGCCAACCTTCTGGGCGTAAGCGATCGCCGCATACGGCAGATGGTCGAGGAAGGCATTATCCCCCGGAAAGCAAACGGCGCCTTCGAGCTGGTGCCGGTCGTCAAGCAGTACATCCTCTACCTGAAGACGAAGAACGACACGGCGAGGGACAAGGACGAGCCGGAGGTGCTCAGGGCGCGGGAGCAGGCGCGGCTGGAGAAAGCGAAGCGCGAGACTGCGGAACTGAAGCTCGCGATCATGCGCGGCCAGTACCACCGCGCCGACGCTGTAAAAACCGTGATGACCGCTATGCTGGGCACTTTCAAGGGCCGGATACGGTCGCTGCCGGTGAAGATAGCCGCCCAGATCAGGCCGGGGATGGGCATGGCGGAGACAGCCGGCCTTATCGGCAGAGAGATCGACGAATGCCTCCTGGAACTCAGCGACTACGACCCGGGCGCTTTCAGCCCGGACGAGATCGAGGGGGAAGAAGGCGAAGACGAGAGCTGATTTGAATGACCGACAGGAAGACTTGCGAGCTGTTCAGGGAGATCGCGCGCTCGATCGCGCCGCCTCCGAAGCTAACGGTCTCCGAGTGGGCGGACGCGTACAGGCGGCTGTCTACGGAGAGCTCGGCGGAGGCCGGGCAGTGGCGGACGGACCGCGCGCCCTACCAGCGGGAGATCATGGACGCGGTCTCGGACCCTGCCGTAGAAACGGTAGTAATCATGTCCTCCGCGCAGGTAGGGAAAACGGAAATTATCCTGAACTCGATCGGGTACTTCATCGACTATGACCCGGCGCCGATCCTCATGATCATGCCGACGGACGACATGGCGCAGTCGCTCTCGAAGGACAGGCTCCAGCCGATGCTGGAGACGTCGCCGACGCTGGCGTCGAAGACCGCCGAAGCGAAGTCACGGGACACGGCCAACACCATCAAGCACAAGAAGTTCGCCGGCGGGCATATCACGCTGATCGGCGCGAACAGCCCGGCGCAGCTCGCGTCGCGGCCGATACGGATCGTGTTTGCCGACGAGATAGACAGGTTCCCCGTGACCGCGGGCAGGGAAGGGGACCCGCTCTCGCTCGCGATCAAGCGCACGACGACGTTCTGGAACCGCAAGCACGTGTTCACGAGCACGCCTACCGTCAAGGACGCGAGCCCGATCGAACGCGAATACAACTCGAGCACCATGGAGGAATGGACGCTCCCCTGCCCGGAATGCGGGACGTACCAGCCGCTGCTGTGGGAGAACGTGAAGTTCGAACGCGACGACAAGAAAAGGGTCACGTCGGTGGGTATGGTCTGCATGTCCTGCGGCGCTTTGTCGGACGAAATCGCCTGGAAATCGGGGACGGGGAAATGGCGGGCGGAGCACCCGGAGCGGCAGAGCAAGCGGGGGTTCCACCTCAACGAACTCGCCTCGCCCTGGAAGCCGTGGAAAAGGTTCGTCGAGGACTTCCTGGAAGCGAAGAAGAACCCGGAGACCCTGAAAACCTGGGTGAACACTTCGCTGGGGAACCCCTGGGAAGAGTTCGGGGAGCTGGACGCCGGCGAACTGATCGCAAAACGGCGGAAGATGTACAATTGTGAGGTCCCGGACGAGGCGCTCTGCCTGACCTGCGGCGTGGACGTCCAGGACAACCGCCTCGAGTACGAGGTCGTGGGCTGGGGCCTCGGGCACAGGAGCTGGGGAATCCGCTACGGCGTGATCATGGGCGACCCGGGGCAGGACTTCGTGTGGGAACAGCTCGACGCTGTGCTGGGCAGGAAATACACAAGGCGGGACGGGCAGCAGCTGGAGATCATGAGCGCCTGCGTTGACTCGGGCGGCCACTACACCACGGAGGTGTACCGGTACTGCCGGGCACGGGAAACGCGCCGGGTGTGGGCGATCAAAGGGCAGGGCGGCAGCGGCGTCCCGTTCATCCAGAGGCCGAAGCACCGGAACGCGGCGGGGGTCTGGCTGTTCAACATCGGCGTCGACGTGGGGAAGGACACGGTGACGAGCCGGCTGAAAGTGGAGTTCGAGGACGACCCCGGGTACTGCAGCTTCCCGATGGAAGCTGAGCGCGGGTACGACGCGGACTACTTCGACGGCCTGACATCGGAGCGCCGCGTGACCCGGTACAACAAAGGACAGGCCGTCATCCGGTGGGAAAAACGCACGTCCGGCGCACGGAACGAGCCGTTCGACATCCGTAACTACGCCACGGCGGCGCTCGATATCCTCAACCCGGCGCTCGAAATGCTGGACAAACGGCTGAACGGAGACCGGAATCAGGGGACAAAGCCCGGCCCGGCCGGGGCAAACCCGGCGTTAAAACGCCGCGGGAACATCTCAAAAGGGGTGGTTTTGTAGTGGAAAACCGGGGAAAAGCAGGTGAAAGACCGTGACGAACATACGTTCGGAGGCGCTGAAAACGCGCCTTCAGCAGTATCTGGACTGCGAAACGGCCATACTGAGCGGCGCGCAGAGCTACGCGATCGGGAGCCGTAACCTTACGCGGGCGAACCTTCGGGAGATCGCGGCGATGATCAAGTACCTCGAGGCGGAAATCGCCAAAGAAGAAGCCGCCGCGGCCGGCAGGGGCAGGAACGCCTGCGTCGGCGTGATCCCCCGCGATCTTTAAGGCGGTGAGCGGTTATGAACGTGTTTGACCGTCTGGCGATGATCATAAACCCGGAGAAAGGGCTGCGCCGGCTCGCCGCGAGGAAGATCGTCCGGGTGATGAACACTGGCTACGGCGACGGCGGCGCGTCGACGGCAAAAAAGTCCATGCGCGGGTGGACGGCGCGGAGCATCTCGCCGGAAGAGGACATCGACGCGAACCTGCACACTCTCCGCGGCAGGTGCCGGGACCTCGACATGAACGCCCCGCTGGGCAGGGCGGCGCTCAGGACCACCAGGACAAACGTGATCGGCTCCGGCCTGCGCCTGAAGTCCCGCATCGACGCGGCGTTCCTGGGCCTTACGGAAGAGGAAGCGGACGCGTGGGAGCAGAACACGGAACGCGAATTCGACCTCTGGGCGCGGTCGCTCCACTGCGACGCGCTGAAGATGAACAATTTCTACGAACTCCAGCAGATCGCGCAGCTCGGCTGGATCATGAACGGCGACACGTTCGTTTTGCTTAAGTTTGGGGACGTAAAGCCGTACATGCCCTACGGCCTGCGCCTCCACCTGATCGAGGGAGACAGGGTCTGCAACCCGAACGTTTATGGTTCGCCTGTTACGAGCGGCGTCCTTTCGGTGGAGACGCGGAACCCGGACAACGGCAACCTGATCGTATCGGGGGTGGAGATCGACGGCAGCGGAGCGGCCGTCGCGTACCACGTCGCGTCGAAGTACCCGTACTCGTACACGAGACTGGACACGCCGCTCACGTGGACGCGGGTGCCCGCCTTCGGGGAACGGACCGGGCGCCCGAACATCCTGCACCTGATGGACTGCGAGCGGGCAGAGCAGCGCCGCGGCGTTCCGATGCTGGCGCCGGTGGTCGAGCAGCTGAAACAGGTGAGCAGGTATTCCGAGGCCGAACTGATGGCGGCGGTCGTGTCCTCGATGTTCACCGTCTTCATCAAGACGGCGTCGCCGGCGGAAATGCCGCTTGGCAGCGCGATCCCGGTGGAACAGCAGGTGGCCCCGGAAGACCCCGCGGCGTACGAGATGGGCAGCGGCGCGATCAACGTACTGGGCCCGGACGAATCGATCGAGGTAGCGAACCCGCAGAGGCCGAACACGGCGTTTGACGGGTTCGTCAACGCGCTCTGCCGGCAGATCGGCGCGGCGCTGGAGATACCGCAGGAACTCCTCCAGAAGAGTTTCCAGTCGAGCTACTCGGCGTCGAGGGCGGCGCTGCTCGAAGCCTGGAAGATGTTTAGGATGCGAAGGACGTGGTTCGCAAACGATTTCTGTCAGCCGGTTTACGAGGAATGGCTGGCGGAGGCGATAGCCCGAGGGCGGATAACCGCTCCCGGGTTTTTTGACGACGCGGCAAAACGGAGCGCGTGGTCCGCGGCGGAATGGAACGGGCCGGCTCCCGGACAGGTCGACCCGCTGAAGGAAGCCAACGCCGCGGTCGTGCGTATCAACAACGGTCTCAGCACGCGCGAGCGCGAGACGATGGAACTCACCGGTGGCGATTTTGACCGGAACGTCACGCAGCTGAAGCGCGAACAGCAAATCATGCAGGAGGTGCAAGGCGATGGGCAGCTTATCCCGGACAGACCCGAACCGTTTGACCCGGACGAATAGGTTTTGGGATTTCGTGGACGACGGCGGCGACGAAGCGGAACTGCTCCTTTACGGCGTTCTGGCCAGCGAAAAGACGTGGTGGAGCGGGGAAGACGCCGTCACCCCCAAACAGTTCCTCGACGAATTGAAGGGGCTGGGGGAGAAACGCCGGATCACGGTCCGGATAAACAGCAGCGGCGGCGACGTGTTCGCGGCCAGCGCCATCCACACGGCGCTCAGGGAGCATGCGGCCGAGATCGTCGTGAAGGTGGACGGGATCGCGGCCAGCGCGGCGACGGTCGTGGTGATGGCCGGGGACAGGGTCATGATCCCCGCCAGCGCGTACATGATGATCCACAACCCCATGAGCGTTTTGCTCGGGATGTTTGGCGCCGCCGAGCTGAAGAAGATGGCGGGGGACCTTGACGTGATAAAGGACGGGATGATCAGCGCGTACGCGGCCAGGACAGGGAAAGACAGAAAGGCCATTTCAAAGCTCATGGACGCGGAAACGTGGCTGACGGGCGAAGAAGCGGTGCGTGAAGGTTTCGCGGACGAGACGATGTTCGGCGAACAGGCGCCGGCGGCGGTCCTGAACGGGAACATGCTGATCGTCAACTCAATCGCGCACGACCTCTCGCGCTACAAAAACAGGCCGGCGCTGCAGGCGGGGAACGAGCTGGCCGCGCCTGCCGCTGCGGATAAAGAGAAAAACACAGAGGCGGAGGTAGAAACGATGGAACTGAAAAATGCTGAGGACCTGAGGTCGCAGGCCCCGGCCGTCTACGACGAAGTTTTCAACGCGGGCGTGGCGGCGGAAAGAGCGAGGCTGAAGGCGATCGACGAGCTGGAGGGCAGCATAGACGCGGACTTCTTCAAAAAGGCGAAATACGAGGACGGCATGACCGCGGAGAAGCTTGCCTTCAGCGCCATGAAAGAAGGCAAGACGGTCACCGCGGCGTATCTGAACAGCGTCGCAAAGGACGCGCAGAAGGCAAACGAGGTGCCGGGCGCCGCGGCGCCGGGCGCGGACGGCGAACTGGCGGCCGTGCAGGCCCACGTCAAAGAAGTAGCCGAGAAAGCGGCTAAAGGGAGGTAACGACAGTGAGCGAGATTCTGAACTACGACAACCTGGTCGCGGGGGCTTTCCCCATTATTACCGACGCGGTCGTTCTCGGCGCGTCGCAGACCGTTGCGCGCGGGGACCTGCTCCGGCTCGCGATGACGCCGGCCGCCGACACGGGCGACGGCTCGGTCGCAGTGACCCCCGGCGAGAACTGGGTCAGGGCGGACGCCGCGGCGGACATCTTCTCCGTTTTCGGTATCGCGGCGGAGGCAAAAACGACGGGCGCGGGCGAGACCGCGACCATCCTCGTCTACAGGACGGGCGAGTTCAACGAGAACAGGGTGGGCCTGGGCGGCGGTTCTACGCCGGACCAGAACAGGGACGTCCTTGCGTGTAAGGGCATCTTCCTGAAGAAATCGCAGAAAGCGTAGGAGGTAGGGAAACATGGCAATCAGCATATTTGATCCGAGGGTGATGGATCAAATGGTCCGGGTGATGCCGTCCACGGGCGGTTTCTTCCGGGACACGTTTTTCAAGCGCCGCGTCCCCGTTACCGGGACGAAGATCGACGTGGACTTCTACAAGGGCAAGCGGCGCATCGCGCCGTTCATCAACCCGAGAGGCGCGGGGAAATCCGTGGAGAAGATCGGTTACAAGACCGATACGTTCGAAACCCCGGTGCTCCGGCCCCTCGACATCCTCACGATCGAGGACCTGTCGGTCAGGGCGCCCGGGGAGAACGTCTACGGCGGGCTGACCCGGGAAGATAGGGCGATCCAGATCATGACCGACAAGCTGATCGAATTTAACGACCAGATCATCCGCCGTGAGGAGTGGATGTGCTCGCGGGCCATGCTCACGGGCAAGATCCCGGTGGTGGGCGAGGGCGTGAACTACGAGATCGATTTCTCCTTTACGAACACGGATACCCTCGAGGGCGCGGCGCTGTGGAGCGCGGAGACGTCAAAGCCCCTCGACGACCTCGAAAGATGGATACTGGCCTGTAAGCAGAACGGGTACCGTACGCCGAACGTCTGCCTGATGGCGCGCGATGCGTACAGCGCGTTCATTAACCACGCCAAAGTGCAGAAACTGCTCGACATCCTCAACATGAACCTCGCCGTGATCGAGCCCAGGATGCTTTCGGAGAACGTGACCTACGGCGGCACGATTCCCCAGTGGAACCTGTCGATCTACATCTACGACGAGTGGTTCCTTGACGACTGGACGGACCCTGTAAACCCGGCCGAGGAACCGATCGTGCCCTCCGGCACGGTGCTGCTCGGGTCGACCAACATGCGGGCGGACATTTACTACGGCGAGATAACCATCGCGGATCCCGCGTCGGCTTCCGGGTTCCGGTCGGTGATCGGAGAAAAGGTCGCGGATTCGTGGATAGAGAAGAACCCGGACCGCAGGATGCTCTCGCTCGAGTCCAGGCCGCTGCCCGTGCCGCACGAAGTGGATAGCTGGTTCGTGGCCACTGTGCTCGACGAAGCGGCATAACAAAAAAATCGGTAAAAGGCGGCTTACGGGAGCCGCCTTCCGGCTGTCAGGGGGTGTGAAGCGTTGGGGTTCAAGGACACTGTCAGGAGGGACGCGGCCGGCGTTTTCTTTAACGAAAACGAGTTCGCCGGGCGCAACAGCGGCGACCCGCACACCTGGGACGGCGAAGAAGTCCCTGCGGTGCTGGATTCCAACGTCGTGCGCTCGAGCAACAGCACGGAGTACCCGGCGTTCCCTTCGGGCACTCTGACGGTTTACGTGCCTGTAGGCGCGATCCCGAGGCCGAAAGAGGGCACGCCGCACCGCTTCGACGGCGCGCTGTTCACTGTCTGGGACGTACAGGAAGACATGGGCGTGTATGTGATCACACTGATTGCGGGGAGCCCGTGATGCTGAACGTTGATATAAGGCTGGACCCCGGGTTCCAGAAGAGCATGAAGAAGTTCATGACGAAGAAGCAGTACGAGAGCGCAATCAAACGGTCGGTGTCGCGGGCCGTGTCCTCGGCGTACACGGCGGGGAACCGGGCCATCACGTCGCAGTACAGGATCAAAATGGGCGACGTGCGCAGCCTGTCCGAGAAACAGCCGCAGAAAGGACTTATCCGTTACGGCGGCGGTACTAAGGGCAGGATGCTTACGACAACGCATTTCGGAGTTACACCGGGGGGCTTTGAGAGCCAAGCCGGAATAGCTGTTCGCAGAAGAAAGAAGTATCATCTTACAGTAAAAAAAGGCCAAAAGAAAGTCACAAGGTTTTTTATGTTGCCGGGAAAACCTGCCGGAATGCTTTGGCAAAGAACCGGACGCGGGCCGAAGGCCGTGCGCCCCGTCAAGGCGGTGTCCATCGCGCAGATGGCCAACAAGAAGGTACAGCAGACGGTACAGAAAACGATGCAGACCGAGTACGATAAGCGGTTCCGGCATGAGGTCGAGCAGATCATCAAACGAGCAGGAGGCAAACCGAAATGACCCCGTACATGATCCTGAACAGGATCAAGGAATACATTGAGGAAAAGCTGCAGGAGCACAACTACAGGCTCCGGGCGACGCCGCCAAACGACGCGCAGGACCAGGAAGGCGCAGCCCCGCAGCTTGACGCGGACCGGTATACTATTCCGGGGGTGTACGTAGGCGGGCTCCCGCACAGCAATTTCATGGCGGACCTGCCCGGCCAGTTCTTCCGCGCGCCGTACGTCCTCGTGGGCATGGAGGAGGCAGAGGAAGACTACGACGGCGGGGTCGTCGGGATCCTCGTCCAAGTCTGCACATATTCGGAAATCGATTACGTCAACAGCAGCGTACCGGACTACCAGGCGTTCCTGGACGCGCTCAACCTGCTGCAGTTCCTAAAAGACAAGCTCATCATGCAGTGGACGCTTGAGGGAACGGCATGGAAGAAACCGATCCGCATGGGGATGTACACGTCGCAGGCCATGACCTGGCCGTTCGCTTTCGGGTACCTCGCCTTCGACGCGGAGCTCGTCAGCGAGGCTCCGAGCAATATTCTGTTTAAGGAGTGATTGCCTTGTTAAGAGGCGTAACAGCTGCAAAAACCCCCAGCGTGCCGCTGCCGGTAGATACCAGCGCGATCGTGCCCTGTTACATCGGGATGGCGCCGTACTGGCAGACAGGTGCGGACTGGGACAAAAAAGCCGGACAATCATTTGCCTGCAGCAGCTTTGAGGAATTCAAAGCGCATATGGGGTACTACGAGCCGGTTTCGGGGGCCTGGCCGATGTTCGCGTCGCTATGCGAAGCGGCCGCGGCGCATTTCAGGTACGCAAGAGAACCGGTGGGGCCGATCATCTGCGTCGTCAACGCGCTTGCGCTGGATACTGCGGCGGCCGACGCGGCGACGCTGAATTTTTCGGGCGGTACAGCCACTGTGAACGTGGCCGGCCTTGCCGTACTGAGTACGGTTGAGATTACCGGCAAGGTTCTGGGTACGGACTACACCGTGGCTTACGACGAGACCGGTCAGAAACTGGTGTTTACCGACCTGACCGGGGCGATGGAGTTCGAGACCGCGACGTACGACGTGGTCGTCATCCCGGACCCGCTGACGATGGCGGAGACGACGCTGGACGCGCTGGACACGATGGAACAGGACATTCGGCGGCACCCGGCGGTGATCGCGGCGCCCGGATGGGAAGCCGCGGCGATCGGGGACGGCACGGTGGGCGCGCGGCTGCAGGCCGTAGCAAACGGCAGGATCGGCGGGCACTGGTACGTGCAGGCGTACATACAGCTGGCCTCGGCCGCGTACTCGGGCGTTGCCCCGGACAAGACCTCGGCGGGGTACACAAGCGCCCAGGTGCGCGCGTGCTGGCCGTACGCGAGCAAAGGCGGGTTCGTCTACTCGCTGGTGACCGTGCTGCTGGCGGTGAAGATGCGCACCGATATCGCGCGCGGGGACATCCCCTACGAAAGCCCGAGCAACAAGGACGCCGGGATCGATTACCCGTGCGCAGCCGACGGAACGAAGCTCAAGCTGACCGAGACGCAGGCGGACGCGTTGAACGCTATCGGCGTGACCACGCTCAAGTGGGTAGCGGGCGCCTGGCGCACGTGGGGCAACCGCATGGCCAACTACTCGGAAGCGGGGGCCGCGGATATACCGCCCGAGCAGTACAACGACGTGACCGTGCAGATGCTCGACTTCATCTGCAACGACTTCCAGGAACGCAACATCGAGCTGATCGACGCGCCGATGTCCGTGCGCACGGCCCGGGCGATCGTCGACGACTACCAGGTCATCCTAAACGGGTACAACGCGATCGAGGCGAGCCTGTACGGGCAGATATACCTCGACCCGACCGAGAACACGACGCGCCAGCTGATCGCCGGCGACCTGACGTACGGTATCAAGGTAACGCCGACGCCGCCGGTCAACAGCATCAGCGGCGAGGTCCAGTACACGGCGGAAGGCTTCGCCGCATTCGAGCAGGGGGGTGAAGAATAATGGCGCGCACTATCGCGAGTAAGACCGTGGACATGTCGGTCGACGTGAAGTACAAAGGCAAGTACGAGATGCTTGAAGACGTGACGGCGTTCAAGCTCCCCGGCGTGGAGTACGGCGAAGGCGAGATCACCGGCGCCGGCCTTGCAGGGGCATTCAACAAGCCGGACGTGTTTAATATTGCGGCGCTGGAAGCGTCCATCACGTCCCGCGCCCTGCAGGGCAGGTACGCTTCCGTGTTCGCCGCCGACGGCGTGCAGTTCCGCATCACGTGGGCGGTCGACAAGATCTCGACGACGAGCGCGGGGGCGTACGACACGTACATGGCCATCGTCAAAGGCCAGGCGTCCAAGCTACCTGAGATCGAAGTGAAGAAAGGCGAGCAGATGGAACTGGAGACGTCGATAGCCGCGTGGTACTACAAGCTGACCAGGAACGGCACGACGCTTTTCGAGTTCGACGTGCTGAACCAGGTGGTGATCATCAATGGCGTGAACTATTCGGCCAAACTGAAAGCCGCCATGGGGAAGTAAGGAGGAATCATGGAAAAACTCAGGCTCATGAAGCCGTTCATGTATAACGGCGAAAAGCTTACGGAGATCGAGTACGACCTCGAGTCGGTGACGCCGGCGCAGTACAAGGCGATCATCAAACGGCTTCAGAGAAAGGGGCATGTGGTGAACATGCCCGAACTGGACGGAAGCGTTCAGCAGGAGTATTTCGCGGCGGCGACCGCGCTGCAGATACCCGCGACGGAGCTTAACAACCTGCACATCAGGGATTACATGCGGATGGAGCAGCTGGTCCGCGCTTTTTTCTTGACCGATTCGGACGGGGAGACGGGGACGATGGAGGAAACAGAGACGGAGATGGAGGATACCTCCGGATAATCGAGCGGATCTGCGTGCAGATCACGATGGACACGTCGACAAGCTACCCAGAGACGCAGGCAATGACGATCGGGGAGCTTCTTGATTTTTGGGACGTGCTCGTGGAAGTCACCGGCATCCGCAGGGATATGCAGGAAAAGGAACTCGAAAGGCTGCGGAAGGAAAGCAGGAAGGGGGTCTGACCTGTGGCGAAAACGCTGGAAACACTGCTTAAGCTCAAAGGCAAGGTCGACCCCTCGCTGCAGCGCGCGCTGAAGCAGGCCAACAGCAAAACGGTGAGAGAGGCGCAGAAGACGTCGAGGAAGGTGCAGTCGACGTTTGCCGGCATGGCGAAGAAAGCCGCGGCGTACATCGGCGCGACGTTCGCTTTTCGCGCGGTTGTGAACTTCGGCAGGGAGGCTGTGGACGCGGCGCAGGCACAGGCGCTGGCCGAGACAAAGCTGACCGAGGTCATGCGCCAGCGCATGGGCGCGACCGAAGACCAGACCCAAAAAATCCTTGATCTGGCTTCCGCCCAGCAGAAACTGGGCGTCATCGGGGATGAACTCCAGGTCGCCGGGGGGCAGCAGCTGTCGACGTTCCTGAACCAGACGTCATCCCTTGAAAGCCTCATACCGGCCATGAACAATCTGGCCGCGCAGCAGAAGGGCGTCAACGCGACGCAGGAAGACATGGTCAACATCGCCAACCTGATGGGCAAAGCGATGCAGGGCCAGACCGGCGCCCTGCGGCGTGTCGGGATAACGTTTTCAAAAGCGGAGGAAGAGGTCCTCAAATACGGGAACGAGACCGAGCGCGCGGCCATGCTCGCCCGGGTGATCACCAACAACGTCGGGAACATGAACGAGGAGATCGCGAAGACCGACTTTGGCAAGTACAAACAGGCGCAGAACCTTATCGGCGACATGAAAGAACAGATCGGCATGAAGCTGATGCCCATTATCGGGGATCTTGCCCAGAAGTTTTTACCTGTATTTGAAAAGGTTTTTGCGGTAATCGCGGGTTTGGTAGATAAGTTGGCTCCTCTGCTGGGTAAGGTCGCGGATTTACTTATGCCAATGCTGGAATCCAGTATGCAATGGCTTGAAATGTTTATCGAGCCGCTTATTGAACCTTTGACGCAGATAGCCGAAGCGATCCTGCCTGTACTAAGTGCAGTGCTGGAGAGCGTCAATAAGGCCCTGAGACCTTTACTGAAGGCGGGAATGAAGATCATCAACAGGCTCCTGCCCCCGCTTCTCAAACTGCTTGAGCCGCTGAACGACATCCTGCGGCTGGTGGGCGAGGCGGTCGGCTGGGTGGCGGAGATGATCGGCAGGGTGCTAACGGAGGCGCTTAACGCTATCATGCCGGTCATAGAGCCGCTCCTCGACGGCCTCAGAGGCGTGATAGATTTCCTGGTCGGTGTGTTCACGCTCGACTGGGAAAGGGCCTGGAAAGGCATCAAGGCCATTTTCGAGGGCATCTGGAACTCGTTGATTTGGATAGTAAAAGCGGTGGTTAACACAATCATCGGCATCCTCAACGCCATGGTGGAAGCGTACAACGTAACGATTGGGGAAGTCGGCGGGGTGCTCGGTATCAACATCAAAATTACGCCGATAGGGTACCTTGCCGAAGGTGCAACGGTGACCCGGCCGGCGCTGGCCGTGATCGGCGAGGCGGGGCCCGAGACCGTGGTACCGCACAACAGCAAACCGCGTTCGAGGATGCTTTTGCAAGAAGCGGCTGCTGGAGTGGGCATGGCCCTTGGTGGCAATACGTTCGTGTACCAGCCCAGGATCACGCTCCCGCCCGGCGCGGACAAAAAGGACTTCCAGCAGGTGCTGGACGACGATTTCGAGCGCTTCAAAAAGTGGATGGACCGGTACGCCGAAGAAGAAGGGAGGCTGGCGTTCGCATGACCGGATACATCGCGCAGATGGGCGACACGTGGGACCTCCTCTCCCTCGCGTTCTACGGGAACGAAAAGCATGTGCTGATCCTGATAACGGCGAACCCGGCCTATTCCGATACCGTGGTGTTCGAAGGCGGGGAAGTGCTGGCGGTCCCTGAGATCGAAACGGAAACGCCGGCGACGCTCCCGCCGTGGAGGCGCTGACATGATCGAGCTGATCTATGAGGGGAAGGACATCAACCTGGAAGCGGACGTGGCCGTCACCGGGTGCGTGTACACGGACTGCGTGCACGGCCGGGCGGACAGCGTGCGGATCGCGTTCTCGGACGCGCAAAAGCTCTGGCGGCTGTGGGCGCCGCAAAAGGGCGACGCTTTCGAGGTGCGGCAGGGCGCCATACGGAGCGGGAAGATGTATGTCTCCAAACTGGCTGCGCGTGAGAACACGTTTGTACTGGCCGGCAGCGCCACACCGCTATCGGCGCTGGGCGCAGCGTCGGAGGGCTGGGAGAATATCCGGTTATCGGAGCTCGTATCGCGTATGGCGACGCAGGTCGGCATGACCGCGGAGCTTTCAGGTGTCCCGGACCGCCTGTACGCCCGGTTCGACCGCGTGGCCGCGACGGTCCCGGCTGCTATCCAATTCCTCTGTAGGCGGGAATCGGCCGCGCTGAAGGCCTTCGACGGGCGGTTTCTCCTGCTGAACGAAAGGAAACTCGAACAGGCGGGCCCGGTGGCCTGCCTGAAACCGGAAGACATGACGGCGCCCGAGTTCGGCACGTCGGACGCCGGGTTGCTCCATGAGGTCACGGTGCAGTACGTAGGCGCAAACGGGCAGATCACGGGCAGGTGGGCCGACGGGAGGATCGCCGGCGGGACCCTGGTTGTAGAAACGCCGGTCTCGTCGCAGGGCGAAGCGGAGCGGTTTGCCAAAGGATTTCTTCGCGCGGCGAACCGGCGGGAAACGTTCGGCGCGGTCACGGTCCTTTTTGACGACGGGATCGCCGCGGGGAACGTGGTCGAGATACAAAACTACGGCAGTTTTTCCGGGCGGTACTGCGTCGACAGCGTGCGGCACGACATGCTGAACCTGCGCATGCGCCTGGGCCTGCGCAAACCTATTAAGGGGGATTACTGATGGAACGCGGGATAGTGTCGGCGGTAAACGGGCGCCGGGCGCGCGTGAAGCGCCCGGACGGGTACGTCACCGGCTGGCTGTTTCTTGCTGACGCCGTCCTGTCGGCAAACGCGGGCGACATCGTTTTCTACGAGCCGTTCGGGAACGATGGGCTTATCCTGCATGTTGTGGGAGCTGATTTCGTAGAATATGCTCCGGCTCAGCATGACCACGATTCCAGCTATTTAAAGCTGATCGGGGGGACATTAGCAGGCGGTCTCGACGTCGGAGGATATGACCTTCAGAACTCATTATTAATAACCGGCAGCAACGGAAACGCTTACGAAACCTATCCGCGGGGGTTCTCGCATGCCACAATAAATGTTGATAACTACGCACAGGACAGCGGCGAAAATTTCCCCAAACAGTACGGCACGCTTTTGACCGTTAATCAGGAGCGTACGCGCATGTTTCAGTTACTATTCAACACTGCCGCTAGTGAGATTTTTACTAGGTCATATGTTTATACCAGCGGTTTTAGCCCGTGGCGACACCTTACATCTCCCAGACTTCTTTGGGGGCCGGGCAGTTGGAGTAACGGAGAACTTACAGTGCCGGATTCATCCAAATATAGCGTGTTTATTGTTGCGACTGATTATGTGTCCATGTTTATACATAAACTTTCGGCAACAGAATTGATGGGTATCGGTGGATTATGCCGCACAGCAGACCAGTACATCGCGGCGTTATCGGCATCGTACAGCGGAAACATATGGACATGGGGCAGCATTAAGCGTATGTATCACAAAGAAAGCACCACGCACGATTCATTAGTTGATATTACTGTTACTAATATTTATGGTATTGCGTGAACGGGGGCAATAACATGTTACACATCAGGCTTGACGAGAACAACTACGTGGACGGTTATGGTGACGGGTGCGAAATCGACGGCGGGTTCTGGTACGACGGCCCGGTGAACGATGGTTTCGGGCCAACCACGTGCAGATTTTACCGGCACGAGAATAACGTGCTGATTCTTGACGAGGCAAAGCAACAGGCCGCGCTCGACCATGGAGCGGCACAGGACGAGCTTAACGCGATGCTTGTGTGGTTTGGCTGGTACGACATACAGGTGCATCAAGCGTTACGGGCGCAACGGATGGGCCAGGAGTTCTCCGCTGTTGATTCGAACGGCCAAAGATACGAATCCCTTGCGGACCTGGATGCACAGGCGGCGGTTTATCAGGTTAGGATTCGGGAGATACGGGGAGGAGTGGCGGGATGAGCGTAGCGTCCTGGGGCTCCAAGAAGTTCGATGCGAGTTCGAAGAAGGTCTACACCTTCGACGGGTTTACCAACAGCGCGGCGCTGAACCTTGAGTTCCAGGAAAACGAGGGCGGCAAGACGTTCACGGCGATCAAGGGGATCGACACGGAGAAGCTGGGCTTTTTGCTGAAACTGCACCGGGACTATGTCGACGTGGCCGCGGAGATCAAGAGCTGGAAGGCCCTGCTGGCCGCAAAAAAACCGTACCCTCTCTACATCGGCAAAAAAAGGTACGGCAGCCTCCCGTGGCTGCTGGCGTCCGTGGACGTGAGCGAGGTAAGGATCGGCCCGCACGGCGCCATGGTCAGCGCGGCGGTCGAACTGGGCTTTGAGGAAATTTACCAGCTGAAGCCCCCGACAAAGAACACGGCCACGCTTGGCGTTTCGTGGGGGGCCGGTTCCGCCGCCGGCACGAGGACGGCGGCAGGCTCCTCCGGCTCGTCTTCGGTCGGCGGGTCGAAGCCGCAGGCGCTAGACGACAGCGCGGCGAAGAGGGCGGCGGTAAACGCCATAAACGCCACGATCAAGGCCTATGACTATCTGGGGAGCAAGGGCGCTTCGTACAAAGAGGTGCTCCGCCGGCTTAAAGAGCTGGCCGATCTGATCGCTGGCAAGAAGTCGTGGACCTGGACGGAAGCAAAAACGACATTAATCAGCACGCTCACCAAACTGATATCGCAGTACCTGCTGTTCGCGCCGACGATCATACCAGGCCTTAAGGACCTGCTGGACAGGTTCAAAAGCGGGTTCGGCGGCGCGGGCAGTTCGAGGACGTGGGATACGTCGTCGAAGGTTGCGACGTTCCTGGAATACGCGAGGCTCCAGCTGGGAAAACCCTATGTCCTCGGCGGGAAGGGGCCGGACGTGTTCGATTGCTCCGGCCTGGTGTACTACTGCCTCAGATGCACCGGCGTGAAAATCAGTTACATGACGTCGAGCGCCTGGGCCGTGAGTTCGTTTCCCCGCGTGAACAGCATAAGCGCCCTGAAGGCGGGCGACGTCGTCTGTTTCAGGGGGCATGTCGGGATCTACCGGGGCGATGGCACGATGATCGACGCCTCGTCGAGCCAGGGCAAGGTCAGGATCTCGTCGCCGCTTAAATCGGTGGCGTACTGGCGCAACAACTTTATCTGCGGGCGCAGGGTGTTTTAGGGGTGAAAATGCTATGGCCTACACGGTAGCGTCTTCGGACGCTTTTTCTTATGGCGCGGGCTCCGAGAAAGAGCGCGTACTCAGAAACTGCGCGAACCTGCTCTCGCTGACGTGGGGGGAGGTAATGGGCGACAGGACGCTTGGGCTGGACCCGCGCCTGATCGACCGCCCGGCCGAACAGGTGCGCTCGGAGCTTACCTCGTACGTCACCGGGATGTTGCAGGAGCGCGAGCCGCGGGCAGAGGTGTCCGACGTCCTGATAGAGACCTCTGCAACGGGAGAGATGGAAGTAAAGGTGGTGCTGGAGGTTGCGTGATTTCCTCGAAACGGACGCGGAAAAGCTGCAGGAGGACGCCGTCAGGGAGTTCGAAGCCGCTGCCGGGGAACCCCTTTACGCGGGCGACGAGCGGCGGATCCTCATCAATACGATGGCGGGGCTGGCCGCGGTGGCGCTCGGCCACCTGAACAGGCTCCTGAACATGGACTTCCCGCAGCACGCAGAAGGCGAGTACCTCGACGAACTCGGGGCCGCAAGGGGCGTCGAGCGCCTGCAGGCGCAGTATGCCGCCGTGATGCTGGAATATACGCTGAGCGCGGCACAGGCTTCGGACGTCACGATACCCGCAGGTACGCGCGCCACGCCCGACGGAATGTGTTTCTTCGCGACGGTCAGGGACCTCGTGATCCCGGCCGGGGAGCTTTCCGGAACCGTTACCGCGGAAGCCACTGTCGCAGGCGGCGCGTTCAACGGGTTCGATATCGGGACGATAAACCAGCAGGTGGACCTTGTGCCGTTTGTGGCGTCAGTGAGCAATACGGACGCGTCCCAGGGCGGCGCGGAGACGGAGGACGACGAATCGTACCGCAAGCGCATAACGCTTTCGCTCGCGTCCTACAGCACGGCGGGGTCCGAGCTGTCGTACATCTACTGGACGCACTCAGCCGATAGCACGATCGCCGACGTGGCGGTCCACAGCCCGCAGGCAGGCGAGGTCGTCGTCACTGTTTTGCTCGAAGACGGGCAGACGCCCGGGCAGGCCGTCCTCGACCGCGTCGAAGACATGCTCTCGGCGCGCAGCGTGCGGCCACTGACCGACCAGGTGACGGTACAGGCGCCTGTGGAAGTGCCATACACCATTGATGCCACGTACTACATCGACAGCGCCGCACAGGCCGAAGAAGCGGATATCCGGCAGGCTGTCGAAGCCGCCGTCGACGAGTACGTGTCCTGGCAGAGAGCTGTCCTCGGCCGGCACCTTAACCCGGATGCCCTGGTACAGCGGATGCTTAACGCCGGCGCGTCCCGGGTCGTGGTCGCGGCGCCTGTTTTTGCTGAACTCGGCCCGGACGAGCTTGCGGTGTTGTCCGGAGATGCGTTGATCACATACGGAGGGCTGGTGTAATGAAGCTTGGCGAGGTCTTATTCCTGGACATGGTCCCCCGGCTGTTCCGCGGGGACCGCACGGTGCGGGGGACAGCCGCCGCCTGCGACACGCTGCTGCGGACGCTTCTCTCGAAGGGGGCGATGCTGCCGCTCTGGACGCGGATCGATGAGCAGCCCGAACATATTCTGGACGAAATGGCCGCGGCGCTGAACCTTCTCTGGTATGACCGCGGCGCGACCCTTGCACAGAAACGCGCGATCGTAAGCAGTGCGGAGAAGGTGTACCGCCAGCTGGGCACGCCGGCGGCCGTGCGGCAGGTGGCGGAGGACTACTTCGGGCCCGCTGCGGTGGAGGAATGGTGGGAGTACGGCGGGGATCCGGGGCATTTTCGCATCAGAATACAGGCGCAGAGCCTGACGCAGGACCAGATCGACATGTTCACGAGAAAGGTCAGGTGGGTGAAACGCGCGTCCGCATGGCTCGATTCGATCACCGCGGAGGAGCCGCTTATGACCACGCTGCGCGCGGGCGGCGCCTACCACGAGGCAGGGACTGACAATCTTAGGGAAGGAGCCTGATCCATGGCTACATTCGGACAGCTGACGATAACGAACGCAGGGCTTGCGCTGTTGGCCAAGGCACAGACCGGGACGGCGGTGCAGTTCACGCGACTGGCCATAGGCGACGGGGAACCGGGGGCAACGGACCCCGCCACGCTCACGGCGCTGGTGAACCGCCTGCAGTGGGTGACGATCAGCTCGATCACCCGGGACGGGACGAACGTGACGGCCGCCGGGACGTTCAACAACCAGGGCGCGACAGAATCCTTTTACTTCCGCGAGATCGGGTTGTTTGCTCAGGATCCGCAGGAAGGCGAAATCCTCTACGCGTACGGCAACGCAGGGGAGACGGCCGACGAGATCCCGGCCGAGGGCAGCCAGGTCATCGAGCGCACGGTCAGCATCACGACGGTGCTATCGACGGAGATCGCGCTGACTGTGGAACTGGTTTCCGGAGCGTACCTTCTGGCATCCGAGTACACGGCCGGGGACATCCTTGAAAAGCTCAAAACGGTGGACGGGAACGGCAGCGGCCTGGATGCGGATATGTTGGAAGGCTATCACGGCGCGGATACCGGGAGCGCGAACAAGCACGTCGTGTTGTCGACGCCTGACGGAACGGTAAAGGCGTACAAGCTGCAGGTAGGCGGCTCGACAGTAATTCCACGTATCTATGTACAGACAACGAATCCGGGTTCGGTACCTGAAGGCTCTCTCTGGATCAAACCGAAGGCGTAAGGGGGTGTGACCTGTGGCGGACCTTGCCGGCACCTATGCCGCATTGACGTCCCCGAGCGGCGCGACGTACATGGCGCTGAATTACACGCTGATATCCCGCTCCCGGATCCGCGTCTACGGCAACATCCACCTGGGGAGCGCGACATCGGCCGGTACGGCGGAAGAACGCACGATGCGGATCGTTGTCAACGGAACAACCAAAAACTATGTCGTGAAGCCGACCGGGACGAACTGGGGCCCGAACTCCAACCATCCGTTTGATTACACGTTCGACTTCAACAATGCCACGTCAGGCACAGAACCGGCCAGAGTCTATGTGCTGGCCACCGAGACGTACCACAGCAGCCCGAGCGTGACGTTTGACACCGGCAGCCGTACGGTCACGATCCCGACAAGTATGCTGGTGCCCGGAGACGGCTCGATTCCGACGGTCAGCCCGTCGAGTTACCCTGAAGACGATATCACGATCTCCTGGGCCGCGACGCCTTATGCCACAGCTTACTACGTGGACTATTACGACGGCTCCTGGCACAGGCTCAGGGCGACGTCTGCGCGGTCAATATCAGCTTCCCTTGCGGCGATAGCTTCCCGCGGAGAGACGATCGGGTTTGCGATCAAGCCGTACAACAGCTACGGCAGCGGGGGCAGGTCGCCCACAAGGTACGTTACGCGGAACCGGGCGCCCAACAGGCTCGCGTCCGCGCCGGTGCCCAATCACACGCTGATAGAGCCCGGCACGACGATCCGTCTGTCGTTTTCTAACGCTGGAGACCCGGATAACAACCTTGCCGGGTACGAAGCGGCCATGAAAGACGCCGCATGGGAGTGGTACAAGGACGGCCAGATTGTGGGCAGGAACACGTCGCCGTCGGCGACGTACGTGGATGTGAGTACGACGAACTGGATTCGAGGGAACCTGTGGCGGTTCTACGTGCGCGGGTACGACAGCAGAGGGGTAAGGGGGTCCTGGAGCCCGGTGTCCGCTTCCGTGAAGATCAACCGAGCGCCTCCGGCGCCGGCAGGGATATATGTGTCGCCCTCGCCGTTCGAGAAGGCGCTGACGGTAACATGGCCGTCCGTGACGGACCCTGACGGGAACCTTGACTGCTACGAACTGCAGCGGCGTATCGCCAACGACGGCGTTAATTGGAGCGACTGGGCGACCGTGCGCACGCAGACATCAAGGTCATGGACGGAGGAACCGCCGGTGAACGACGGCGGGTTGGTGCAGTACCGCGTGCGTGCCGTCGACAAGCTTGACCAGGTATCGTCGTACCGGACGTCCGCGCAGGTGAAGCGCGAGGACGGTTCCGGGCTGAAGGTCCGGCAGGCCATGGCGTGGGTGAAGACGGACATATTCATGGGGGGCGTGAAACACGAAGTGTTTGTCAGACAGGGGGGTGGATGGGTCGAAGCAGAGAAATAAAATGGCACACGGCCGCCTTCGGGCGGCTTTCGTTTTACGGAAAGGAGAGGGAGATGGCACCAACTATCGTTGATCTGAAACTGAGCTTCAGGGGCGCGCTGGTGAAGCGCGCGGCCACGCAGATGATCGTGCTGCACCATCTGGCCGGCAACGCCTCCGTGAAAGCCGTCCATGCGTACCATCTAACCAGGCTGCACAAGGGCATCGACTACAACTTCGTGGTGCTCAAGGACGGGACGATCGTCAAGGGCCGCGGGATCGAGTACGTCGGCGGCCACGTCAAAGGCAAGCTCAACAATGTCAGCATCGGAATCGCCGCACAGGGGAACTTCGAGAAAGAGCAGATGCCCGAAGTTCAGAAAAACGCTGTCATAGCGTTGGTCCGGTGGTGTATACAAAAGTATCCATCTGTCTCGGGCATCTACGGGCACAGGCAGCTCAAGGCGCTGGTGGACAGCAGCCAGTCGGCAACGGCGTGCCCGGGGAAGAACTATCCTCTGGCAGCGATCAAGAGCGCATGCCTGGCCGGCGGTTCCGAACCGCCTCGGCAGGACAAGCCTCCGGCGCCCGCAAAGCCGGTGGGCAGCGCAACGCGCTTCACGTACGTCTATTCGGCGGCGTCCCTTTCAGGGAAGAAGCTGCTGAAGCTGGGACCCGGCAACCTCATGGACCTGCTGGGCGTAGCCGGGAGTTTCTACAAGGTAAACGCCGCCGGGAAAGTGGGGTACGTGCCCGGGGCGCATGTGAAGGTCGTGTCCGGCGCGATCGGGACGCCGGCGCCGCTGGTGAAGATTGGCCGCCTGCTCAAACGCGGCGTGGAGGGGTCCGACGTCAAGGCGTTGCAGGAAGTCCTGAAGGCGCTCGGTTTCTTCACGTATTTCAAGTGCACCGGGTACTTCGGAAGCATTACCCAGGCGGCGGTGAAGAAGTTCCAGAAGGCGGCCGGGTTGAAGGTGGACGGGATTGTCGGACAGAACACCACGCGCGCGCTGGGCGGCGTCTGGGCCGGGTAAGGGGGCCTGACGGATGCATGAGGATACTTGGATCAAGGCTGCCCTGGGGGCCATTGGAGGCGCGTTTGCCTACGTTTACGGGCCTCTGGACACCTTGCTGGTCATACTGCTTTGTTTTGTGGCCATCGATTATGTCACGGGCGTCATGAGCGCTTTTGTCTGTAGGCAGCTCAGTTCCGCTGTGGGTTTCAGGGGGCTGCTGAAGAAGCTGATGGTGTTCGCCCTGGTAGCCGTCGCCACCCTGCTTGACAGGTGTCTTCCGGATATGCACGGAGCGCTCAGGGCGGCGGTGTGCCTGTTCTACATCGCGAACGAGGGGATTTCGATCCTGGAGAACGCGCACAGGATGGGAATCCCTATTCCGAAATCGTTACGGGCGGCGCTAAAGAAGCTGTCCGAGGAAAAAGAAACAAAATAGGAGGTATGAAAAATTATGGATGCATTCATGGGTATCATTTTCGGGGCGGTACTGGTCGAGGCAATCGTGACGGCGCTGAAGCCTGTCTGGGACCCGGACAAGCGCAAGGTTTCCTTTGGCGCGCTGGCGTCGCTTATCGTCGGGCTGGGGATCGCGTTTGCGGCAGGTATGGATCTCTGCAGCGCGGCGGGGGTGCCGATACACGTGCCGGTCGTGCCGCAGCTCATCACAGGCATCCTGATTAGTAGAGGAGCGAACTACGTGTACGACATTCTCTCGCAGATCAGAAACAGCGTCACGAAGGAGACGTCGCAGGGTACGACTTACAAAGCTGGTTAACGTATTATTCAGAAGAACGGGGCCTTCGGGCCCCTTTTTGCTCTATTTGAGTTGTGGATTCCAAAATATGGGTGACAATAAAAAAATCATATTATATAATGGCGCCAAGTATAGATTAAGGGAGCGTTATAATGAGAAATCGTACTTGGCCGAAAACGTTTCCCGAAGGGTGCCCTCCAAATATTTCTGAAACAAGAATAATAACGGTTTATCGCTTAACGGGCACGGTGATTTCAAAGTCAGATTTTCTTCAGTATAGAGTTGAAAAACCAGGTCAATGCTCTAATATAACCGAAGATTGTGGAATGCGCTATTATATGACTTTTGGACTCTCAGTTTACACAAGGCAAGAGGAACTTAGGAGGATAATGGGCGCTTCTGGAAGAATGAAAAAGCTTGGACGGGAGAAACCATGTATTGCGCGCGGAGATACTCGAGATGGAGTACATCTTCCTACACCCACGAGTACGAGCACGGACCACAGAACCCTATGGCTTTATGATGACGCAGAACCTGTTGACTATTTCAAAATTTGTGGCAGGTTATGATGATGATGAAAACATTTCTGGCTTCCGAACAATTTGGAAATTTATATATAGATGAGGTTTTTGTATTTTATGATCAACCTCAGGTTTTTACATGCAAAAATGTTTTTGGTCATACCTATATTTTCACATATGCAGATTATGATGATATATCAGACACATGGATTGTCTCACCTGTTAGTGGATCACGGTTATCTGAATTGAAAAAGCGTAAAATTTCACTTTATGATGCATTAACTAAACCAGAAGACAATAGTTCATGTGTTTTCATAGTTAAAAAAAATCATCTGAACCATGCAATTGATATTCAAAAAACACCTGTTGAAGCCATTAGCAGTGATTTACTACCTGAAAGAGATTTTTATATTGCTGTTTCTCACGAATACTTGCCAATTGTCGACAATAGAATTGTACAGATTGCTACGAATGAAAGAAGAGATGTGGCTTTTATTTCATTTGCTGATAGAACACATAGGTATGAGATTAATGCTTCTGTATTTGCGAGTTTAGTATTTGATTTACAAAGTACTATAATTGGTTTGGCGTATGGTGGGAGTTCGATCCGAGGTCGGATTCCTAAAAAGATTGTTGAAGATACCCAACTTCAAATCACGGGTTTAGCTGCAGCTTCTTTTGGCGTACAAATTATGTCTTATGAAATTGCCGATCTTTTAGGCGAAACGACAGTTTCAAAACCTTTCTTAGAGGCAATGGATATAATTGAAGCTAGTCAAGATGTAGAAAAAATTAAATCGCTATTGAATAATAAGAATCCGCGGGCTGCATTGCACCTGCTAAGGTTTTATAAAATGCTTTCAGGAAACGATCTGAACTGTTTGTTCGAATTTTCAAGTGCAAAAGGAGTATATCGGAAAATTGCGATCCCCTATGAATCTTTAAATGAAAGAATTAGAATAATGGCTAATGAAGTTGAGGCAAAGTCAGAAAGAGAACATTATGTGGGAACTCTATTAAAAGCAGATGTAAGAAACAATAGGTTCACTTTTGAGCCCGATGGAAAAGAGATTATATCCGGTAAAGTGCCTCCAGAACTTGATCGCACCTATGAAGTGCCCCAACGATACAATATCGTTGTTGAGGCAAGATTATCAACAAATGAAGTGACCGGACATGAAAAAATTGAATATATTCTGATAAATGCTATTAAAATAGATCACTGATGATAGGGATACCTTTCGGGAAAGTTTCAAACGCACTTGGATATGGTTTAGTCAAACTGTATATATGCAACCAGGTATAGGTAAGATCACGGTTTAGGGGCGCTGTTAAGATATTGGTTCGGGAAGATGTGATCAACTATGAGTATTCACGAAGTAGCTCAGCTACTCAAAAAGCCCGCTCAATGGGTAAGCCTCTGGGCACAATTCTTTGGTGCGGCTGTATACGGAAAGGGCCGGCGGTCCTAGACATACTCCCAGAGCGTCTTGCACAGTATATGGGTATTTCGATGGATGAGCTAAAAAAGGTTATCTGAATTTGTTGGATAGAGGCGAGGGGAGTACCCATTTTTTTTCATAAGGGATGTCAGCCACATTTTGGGAGAAGCAAGAATTCCCTAAAATAGCGGATTTGCGGCACATTGTATAATCAGGGGAAAATACTTGCAGGGGTTCAAATTCCCTTATTACCACCAAAGCAATCAAATCCGAACCCTATCCTAATCGGAGAGGCGTTCGGATTTGTTGTGTTATTAAATTAAGCTTTTTTATCGATAGAGTACAATAGTGTTTGCAATTTAGATGTGGATATGGAAAGCCACCGGACACTCCGATAGAATGAATGGTGCGAGCAAATCATTCAAAAGGAGAAAAACCGATGGCTCAAAAAAAGACTACCACAAACTTGGCTGAATTACTACTGCAATGCATGAGCGAACCTGATCCGATGCAGTCGATGCTGGAGTGGCTATACGATCAATTGATGGAAGCGGAGATTTCGACAAGAATCGGAGCGGAAAAATCACAGCACACCACCGACCGTCAAGGCTATCGTTCAGGCTACCGCCCCAGACGATTTGACACCAGGATGGGGACAATATACCTGATGGTTCCCAAGATGCGGCAAGGCGGGTATATTCCGTTCTTTGTGAGTGACCGAAAACGAAGCGAAGCAGCGCTCATCCAGGTGGTTCAGGAGGCTTTCATAAACGGCGTTTCCACCCGCAAAATGGAGCGTCTGGCAAAGCGTTTGGGAATTGAAAACCTTCACGCTCTCAGGTAAGCAACATGGCCAAAGAGATGGATGGGCAGGTGAAGTCGTTTTGTAACCAGCCACTTGAAGGCAACCGTTACCCCGTGCTTTGGGTAGATGCCCTGTATGAAAAGGTACGTTACGACGGGCGTGTTGTCAGCATGGCGATCCTGCTTGTTTGTGGAGTCAATGAAGCCGGGGCAAGGGAGGTGCTGGCCGTCGAGCCCATGCTGGAAGAATCCCGTGAAAGCTATGCCCAGCTCTTTGAAAGGCTGAAAGGCCGAGGGCTTTCAGCCCCGTCCCTGGTCATTTCGGACGCCCACGCCGGATTGGTCGCCGTTATACGCGAAAGCTTCCCCGGCGCTTGCTGGCAGCGTTGCAAAGTGCATTTTATGCGCAACATTTTGGTTCGTGTTCCATATAGGGACAAGCAGGTTTTTGCAGTAGGATATTTAATGATCGTGGGGAGAATCGGTAATACGCGGCAAAACAAAGAATAAGACCAAGTATCCTTATCTGTTATAATCATTTTAACTATGGTAAAATATGATAATATAAAAATTAAATAAATATACCTTTTACTTTGCCTACTGATGTAAAAATTCAGGAGTTCAGCTATCCCATGAAATTCGCCGAAATCTTAACAAAATACCGTGAATCGTCGTTTTCAGAGCAGGACAAGGGTGTACGCTTTGAACGACTAATGCAAGCGTATCTTCAAACCGACCCAAAGTACACATCAAAAATACGGCAGGTATGGCTTTGGAATGAGTTCCCTGCGCGTAGTGAGCTGGGAGAGGTTGATACGGGTATTGACCTCGTGGCGGAAACGTACACAGGCGAGTATTGGGCCATTCAGTGTAAGTGCTACGACCACGGAACTACGATAGACAAACCCGATGTTGATACGTTCATATCTACGTCCGGCAGGGAGTTTCATTTTGCCGGAAAGGTAACATCGTTTGCTTTGCGCGTCTGGATTTCGACTTCCGACAGATGGACCCAAAATGCAGAGAACGCCATCAAAGGGCAAAAGCACCCAGCAGTAACACGAATTAACTTACACGACTTGTCGGAAGCACCGGTTGACTGGGAGAAGCTCGAAAAGGGCATACACGGCGATTTTGCAAGGACGGCGAAATATGTTCTGCTTGGGCACCAGGAGGCCGCGTTTAACAAAGCACACGAGTATTTTCAGCATCGTGAACGCGGCAAATTGATTATGGCTTGCGGCACAGGCAAGACGTTTACCGCGCTCCGAATTGCGGAGAAAGAATCGGTCCATACAAGGCTCATTCTGTTTTGTGTGCCATCCATTGCACTGCTGGGGCAGACCCTGCGCGAGTGGACAGCACACTCCCAGGAAGCGTTAAACACGATATGCATTTGCTCCGACCCGAGGGTAACACAAGCCAGACAGAGGAACCTTGATTCGGGCGGCTTCAGCACTATCGATTTGACTGTTCCCGCCACGACGAATCCTAAGCGAGTTTTTGAGCAATACGAAGCGGGCGACCCCCGTCTTTTAACCGTGATATTTTCTACATACCAATCTATAGACGTGGTCGAAAAAGCACAGAAATTGGGTTTGCCTAATTTTGATATTATTATCTGCGACGAGGCACACCGAACCACGGGTGTTACCTTGAAAGACGAGAAGGAATCCTCATTTGTACGAATTCATGACAATAGCGCCATTAAGGGCAGCCTGCGCCTGTATATGACGGCAACGCCAAGGCTATATGCCGAGGAAACCAGGGCGAGGGCTAAGGAAGCCTATGCCGAAATCTGCTCTATGGATGACGAGGAATTATACGGGGCGGAAATCTACCATATCGGCTTTGGCGAGGCGGTGGAGAAAGGTTTGCTGTCCGACTACAAGGTGCTTATTTTCACCGTAAGCGAGAACGATGTACCGCCCGCGATACAGGAAGCATTGTCAACGCACGGCGAGTTACCCGCTGACGCGCCCGCGAAGCTTATCGGCTGCATAAACGCGCTGTCGAAGCAGATAATGGGCGATACCACACTTGTTGATTCCGACCCGTTGCCTATGACGAAAGCCGTGGCGTTTTGCCAGAATATCCAAAACTCCAAAGAAATCAGCAAGGCATTCAACGATATTAGCAAGAAATACATGGAAACCCTGGCCGAAGAACGGCGTGGAAAGATTATCGGCATTTCCAGCGATCACATAGACGGCACTATGTCAGCCCCCACACGGGAGCATAAGCTGTCGTGGCTGAAGGAGCAGTCTGAAACAGCGAGATGCAAAGTGCTATCAAACGTTCGCTGTCTTAGCGAGGGCGTGGACGTTCCCGCTCTTGACGCGGTCTTATTCCTCGCGGCCAAGAACTCGCAGATTGACGTGGTTCAGTCGGTCGGGCGGGTAATGCGGAAATCTCCGAACAAAAGATACGGTTATATAGTCATTCCGATTGTGGTACCGTCTACGGTCGATCCCGAAGCCGCACTCGATGAGAATGCGCGTTACCGAGTTGTTTGGTCCGTATTAAACGCGCTCCGTGCGCATGACGAGCGCTTTAACGCCACGATTAACAAAATCGACCTCAACAAGAGAAAACCCGATTCCATTATCATCGGCGGTGTTCCAAACGATTCGGGCGAATATGGCGACGATGAAACCGGCGGCCACCAAGAGCAAGGTGTTTTGTCCGGCTGGGAAAAGTTTACGCAGTTGCAAAGCGCGATATATGCGCGCCTGGTTAAGAAAGTCGGTTCGCGACAGTATTGGGAGCAGTGGGCGCAAAGCGTGGCCAGAATTGCCGAGCGCCAGATCGAGCGGATTACAGCGTTGTCGAAGCACGATGCGTGCAAGGATATCTTTGCAGACTTTGTAACCAGCCTGAAGACTAACATCAACAACGAAATCACGGCTCAGGACGCGGTGGAGATGCTGTCACAGCACATCATAACCGCACCTGTGTTCGACGCGTTGTTCGAGGGCTACGAGTTTGCTAAAAACAATGCCGTATCGGTCGAAATGAACGCCATGCTCGAATTGCTGTCCGAGTATGACGCGTTTGAGGACATGCGGGAACTTGAAAAGTTCTACGAAAGCGTTCGAAAACGTGCCGAGGGTATCGACAACGCGGAAGGCAAGCAGCGCGTTATTATCGAACTGTACAACACATTCTTCAAAACTGCTTTCCCGAAAATGACGGAGCGGCTTGGCATAGTCTACACGCCGGTCGAGGTCGTTGATTTCATTGTCCGTTCGGTGAATGACGTGTTGCAAGCGGAGTTCGGGCGAGGTCTTGGTAGCGAGAATGTAAATATCCTTGACCCGTTTACGGGTACGGGTACGTTTATTTCACGTTTGCTGCAAAGCGGGATAATTGCCCCCACGGACCTAGAATACAAATACAAGCGCGAGATATTCGCCAACGAAATCGTACTGCTTGCCTATTACATCTCGGCTGTGAATATTGAAAACGCTTTTCACGACGTAACTTCGTCCGAAGATTATACTCCCTTTGAGGGTATTTGTCTTACAGACACTTTTCAACTGGGTGAAGGAAACGTACGGATGGCAGAACTTTTTCCTGCAAACGCAAAACGTTTGGAGCGTCAACGTAATGCGCCGATAACGGTTATAATGGGCAATCCTCCGTATTCCGTGGGACAGCGTAGCGCAAACGACAACGCGCAAAATACCGCGTATCCCTCTCTGGACGAGGCAATTAAAAAAACCTATGCCGCGCTATCGGACTCGACAAACAAAAACGCACTTTACGACAGCTATATACGGGCTTTCCGATGGGCGACAGACAGGCTCTGCAATGGCGACGGCATAATCGGATTCGTCAGCAATGGCGCGTGGCTTGACGGCAACAGCACAGCGGGTTTCCGCAAGAGCCTGGAGCGGGAATTTTCTAAAATCTATGTTTTTAATCTGCGTGGTAATCAGCGGACAAGTGGCGAAACGTCCAGGCGTGAGGGTGGTAAAATTTTTGGGAGCGGCTCGCGGACACCTGTAGCGATAACGCTGCTTGTCAAGCGTTCCGGTTTTAAGGGAAAGGCAGAGATTTATTACCGCGACATCGGCGACTATCTCAAACGCGAGCAAAAGCTGGCCACGTTGCGGGCTGCTGGGTCGTTTCTTGACCCTGCTATGCCGGAGATGACGCGGCTCAGTCCGAACATCCAAGGCGATTGGATCACGGAGCGCAACGAGGCGTTTGCGACGTATATTCCGCTTGCGCCGGATAAGAAGTTTGATACGATGAGTGAGAGCTTGTTTGTCGTTAATTCGAGAGGCTTTGAAACCGCTCGCGATACGTGGGTGTACAATTTTTCAGAAACCGCTGTGCGCAATAACATGCATAGCATGGTTGAATTTTACAACGCCTGCGTTGATAGTGGTGAAGTGCGTTATGACAACGATAAAATCGCATGGTCGAGTTCGCTTTTGTCGGCATTTGAACGCAAGGATTGCGCCGAATTTGAGGCGCACAAAATCAAGCATGCGATGTACCGCCCATTCAACAAGGAGATTTTGTACTACGGCGACAAGATGATACACCGCCGCGGGCAGTTTGATGAATTTTTCCCCGCAGCTGACGCGGAAAATTTGTTAATTTGTGTGAACGGTGTTGGTGGGAGCAAGGATTTTTCATGTTTGATTACAAACACATTTACTGATATCCAATGCTTGTTTAATGGACAATGCTTCCCCCTGTACTACTATTCTGGAAACCCACAAAAAGCGCAGGTAACGATGTTCGATGCCGAGGAATCAACGGAGCGGTATGTTCGCAAGGACGCCATCAGTGATTGGATAGCCAGGCGCGCACGCGAGCAATACGGTGCGGCGGTCAAGAAAGAGGATATTTTCTACTACGTTTATGGTTATTTGCACGCCCCGGCATACCGTGAGACGTTCGCCGCCGATTTAAAAAAAACGCTGCCACGTATCCCTCTGGTAGAGAAACCGGACGATTTTTGGAAATTCAGCAAAGCGGGACGGGAGCTTGCCATGCTGCACCTGCGCTATGAGGAAATCGCGCCGCTTGACACGGTCGAGGTCAAAGGCAAACGCGACGACTGCCGTGTAACGAAAATGCGCTTTCCAGATAAGGGCCGAAAGGACACGATACTGTACAACGAGCATATCCGCGTGGAGAATATTCCCACGGCGGCGTATAAGTATGTCGTCAACGGTAAAAGCGCGATTGAGTGGGTAATGGACCGGTACCGCGTGACAACCGACAGGGCGAGCGGTATCGTCAACGATCCCAACCTCTATGCCGAAGAATGTGGCAAGCCGACGTACATACTGGATTTGCTGTTATCGATTATTGCCGTAAGCGTTCGGACGGTTGAGGTGGTGCGCAAGCTGCCGGTAGTGGAGATTTAAATAATCGGTTATTGACGATAAGAAGGTGTTGGGAGAGGTCGCGCTGCCAGCAAGCGCCGGGGAAGCTTTCGCGTATAGCGGCGACCAATCCGGCATGGGCGTCCGGAGGGCGATAGTTGTTGGACGCAGGTATGGGGCGGAAAGTGCTATAATAGCTATTGATTCTTTTTTTCTAAAACATGAAATGATTATATCCAATGTAGGCGTAAGCGGAATTGCTTTTGAAGAGGAAGAAGTTTTGAAAGACGAAGAAGCAATTAAAGCTATAGAAGTTTTAGACAAACGCATAAACGAGCTTTGTTACCTAAATAATGGCATCACAAGCTGAGCTACGGCTTGCGGACAAAGAAAACTATTTTTTTGATTATAAACAAAACATACTTTCCAGCCTTAGCACCAATATTTTCGAAAGAGCATAGGTTACGACCTTTGCTGCACGACACATTTACGACACATGAGGAAATTAAAATAACCAAAAGCTTCTGTAGCATGGAAACGCTGAAACCCGCATAAATAAAGGGTTTATGCGCTTCTGTGATCACCGGTGTACTTCGAAAAATGTCGACTTTCGCAACTGGAAATCGTGTGTGCGTTAATAGCGCACCGAGGGTTCGAATCCCTCTCTCTCCGCCAGAAACCCCCGTACGATTGCGGGGGTTCATAATATTTGGCCGGAGGATGAAGAACTACGTTAAGGGCAAAAGACATAATTGTTTTTTGCTGGTATACGAAAGCAACCTGCTGATTTCGGTGCAACGACCGACAAGCATCCCCGGATTAATATTCAAACCTCCGAACCGATGCTTTTATGTTACACCGATTCGGAGGTCTGACACGAAATGGTCCGGTTGGTTATCGTTTTACTTTGTTGGACTACCTGCGTATAATCAGCCCAGGAATCATTCATCCGGTTCGATTTCAATCTCCACGCGGCGGTTCAACGCTCCTGCGTTTTCGAGGAAGGTCCCTTCGACATTGGTATCCGGCGCCTTTAATTCGGTTTCGCCCTTGCCGTCGACAAGCAGGGTCCATCCGTCGATTCCTTTTTCGTCGGCCCAGGTTTGGAACCAGTTCTTAATGGCTGTGGCCCTGTCCAGCGAAAGCTGGAGATTGCTATTGGCGTCGCCCCGGCTGTCCGTATGCCCGATGAATGTGATTTTGGCCTTTGTAAAGCTGGCATAGAGTTCGTTTGCGAACGAATCAAGCTCGGCGTTTGCGGCTTCCTTTAATTTTGCGCTGCCGGTGTCAAACAGGACGTCGCTGGGGAGAGGCGGCGGAACACGCATATCCACCGGGGGAGCAGGTATAGGCTCGGCGCCCGGGAATCTCCACAACTCGATAGTCCCGTCCCAGCGGGCAACGGCTATATGTCCGCCGTCAGGGGTGAATGTCAACGCGACCGGTGAATCTTCCGGGGGCGTTATGGTCTGGTCCAATGTATAGAGCAATTCTCCGGATGCAACGTCCCATACGGTAGTAGCCTGGCGGGAGGCTACTACCAACATGGTGCCGTCGGGAGAAAAATTCAGGTCCATAACACGCTCGGGCACCGTTAGATCACGGATTTTTTCGCCGCTTTCCACCGTGCAAATACGGATAAGATGGTCTCCTCCGTCCTTGACCGCATAAGCCATGTCGTTGCTGTTCGGCGAAAAACGGAACGTATGGCCTGCGGTTACGTCGGCGCCATACTGCAGTGTTTGGGTTATCTCTTCTTTTTCTATATCCCAGATATAGACGATGCCATCGGTGTGTGTTGCTGCCAGCGACTTGCCCGACGGATGATAATCGATGGCGAGCAACCTCCTGTTCATTACAGCCTTGTCCGGGACCTCGGGGTTCTCAAGGGCGGCCGTCTGGCTGAGGCTGTCAATCTCCCATATCCAAACGATTCCCTCACGATTACCGGTCGCTATGGAAATGCCATCAGGAGAGAACGCAAGGCGGCTTTCATGTCCGTCACCTATGGTCTGTGGCTCTGCGCCGTCAACGACGTTTGTGAGAAGTACACCGTAATATCCCTGGCCTGCGCCTAAAAGGGCTCCGTCTTTTGAAAACTCAATATCGTCCACTGAATGCTCGTGCACCAGAACATCTACGAGCGAGCCGTCAAAAAGATGATGCACGTATGTTACCTTGAATTCTCCTACCGCCACCGTTTCGCCGGACGATGCGATACTATGGATGTTGTTTTCGTGCTTGTGGCTCCAAACAAGTTCAGGGTCTTCTTCTGCAAGTGGTTGACCCGCTGTTTCCGTCGGTTCAACAGCCGGTTTTTCTGTTGCGTCAGGGCCGGATGCCGCACAACCGGAAGCCAGGACCAACCCAAAAACCAGAATAAAAGCAAGAATTATTCGACTATTCCTCATACTCCTCCCCTCCTTGTGGCTGCGACCGGCAACTTTAAAATCGTTTTTGTTGCCAGTTATAACTAATACTAGCATAGATTCATAAGGGAATCAAAGCATTCTTTTCCAGGCGCGAGGATATTGCGCCTGCCGGGGTCCCTTGGCATTGCGGCAGGCATAAGCCGGAATAAAAGCAAAACCCGCCGTTGTTCCGGCGGGTTTACTGCCTTGCGGCCGTTTCGGATACGGCCTTTCATGAACCGATTACGACTGGGCGGGGATCCAGCTGTCGATGAGGTCCTCGTGCGAGTTCATCCATTCGCGCGCGACGTCCTTCGGGTCCTTGTCGTCGTTGTCCGAAATCGCGCCCATGAGGTCGCCGAGCTGGTCATCGTCCAGCTTCAGGTTCTTAAGGAACTGCGCCACGTCGGGCATGTCCTCGGACAGGCCTTTGCGGGCCAGCGTATGAATGTATTCGGCTTCGCCGTAGACATTCTTCGGGTCGCTGAGGAATTTCAGGTCCCAGCGCGCAAACTTCCAGTGCGGCGTCCAGCCGGTCACCACGATGGCTTCGTTTGCGTCGATCGCCTTTTTCAGCGCGGCCGTCATCGTCGGGCCGCTGCCGGGAACGAGCGTGTAATCGAGGCCATAGTCCTCGATGGCCGTGTCGGTAGCTTTCATGATGCCCGCACCGGAGTCGATGCCGATGATCTCGCCGTCGAATTCGGCTTTTGCGGCGTTGAGGTCCTCGATGCTGTCGATGTCGACGTAGGAGGGCACGACAAGGCCGATCCTCGCGTTTTCGTAGTTGTAACCGAGGTCCTCGATGTCTTCGCCGTATTCGTCCATGTAGCTCTTGTGCGTCACCGGAAGCCAGCCGTCCAGGAAGGCGTCGGTGTTTCCGCTCGCGAGCGAGGTAAACAGCGGCGCAACGTCCGCCATGGTCATCTCGACGGTGTACCCCATCTTGTCTTCCAGCACGGCCGCTGCGAGATTGGTCATCGCGATGCCTTCCGCCCAGTTGACGTACCCGAGGTTTACGGTGCCTTTGGGTTCGGTGCCGTCACCGGCCCCCGTGGTGCACCCCGCTATGAGTCCGAGGCAAACGACGCCGACGAGCAGCAGTGTTACGATTTTTTTCATTAGTGTAATCCTCTCCTTCCCTGATTTTATGCTTTTATGCGCCGGTATCCGAATGATACCCTGATGCCTGCCCTTGCATACGCCGGTTTGATACGGCCATGATATGGCATGGTACAGGCGGAAAACCGGCGCTTTTTTGCGCCGACTCCGATGATGGGTGCAGTTGCACGCCGCCGGAGCGCAGCGCCAAAAATCAGTCTCTCTTTTTAAGCTTATTATTAGCGCCGAGACCTTGCGTTATCCGGTCGAGGATCATCGCCAGGATGACCACGGCCAGGCCGCCCTCGAAACCTTCACCGACTTTCAACTGCGTGATGCCCTTCAACACCGTGATGCCCAGGCCTTTTGCGCCGATCATCGCGGAAATGACCACCATCGAGAGCGACAGCATGATCGTCTGGTTCAGGCCGGCCATGATGGTCGGCATCGCCAGAGGGATCTGTACCTTATACAGAAGCTGCCGGCTGGTGGAACCGAAGGATTTTGAGGCCTCAACGACGTCTTCGGGCACCTGCCGGATGCCGAGGTTCGTCAGCCGGACGGCGGGCGGCATCGCGAAAATAATGGTCGCGACGGCGCCGGGGACCTCGCCCAGGTCGAAGAAGTAGACGGCCGGGATGAGGTAGACGAACGCCGGCATCGTCTGCATGAAGTCCAGTACGGGCCGAATAATGCGGTTAAGCGTGTCGTTACGCGACATCCATATGCCCAGGGGTATGCCGATGAGCAGGGCGATCAGCGTCGCGGTGAAAATCAGCGCGAGCGTCTGCATCGTCGCGGTCCATAGCCCCATCATTTCGATCAGCACGAGGCCGACGACGGTAAATATCGCGACGCCCCTGCTGCTCAGCCGCCACGCCGCAACGGCCAGCAGCAGGACCAAGACGTACCACGGGATGACCGTGAATATCCAGGCGAAACCGTTGATCACCCACAACAGGGCGGCTTTTATGCCCGAGAAGAGAGGCGCAAGGTTCTGGGTAAGCCAGTCGATCGCGACCTCGACCGCGTCCCCGATATGGAGGTTAATCATCCTGTTCCTCCTCTCCCAGTACGCCCGCGAGCACGGATACCTTCATGATGATGCCCAGCACCACGTTCTCCGAATCGACGACCACGATGGGGAACCTGGAATTGATGACCAGTGGGAGCAGTTCTTCCAGGGAGGTGTCCGGGGAAACGGTGGATACGTCCCGGATGATGATCCTGTCGAGGTCGTGCGTCTTTTCCTGCATCAGCCCGATCGCGTCGTCGATGGTGACGATGCCCTTAAGCCGATGTTCCCTGTCCACGACGAAGATACTGGAGATGGACGCCTGTTTCATTCGGCGCACGGCCACCTTCACGCCGTCTTTCGCCGTCACGATGGGATCGGCCTTTTCCATGATCGTGGACGCCGTAACGACCTTCACGCGGTTGACGTCCTGCACGAAGTCCCGGACGTAGTCGTTCGCGGGATTGGTCAGAATCTCCTCGGGACCGCCTGTTTGGACGATGGCGCCGTCTTTCATGATCGCGATCCTGTCCCCGATCTTCAAGGCCTCGTCTAGGTCGTGCGTTATGAAAATGATGGTCTTATGCATCTTCCGCTGCAGGGACAGCAGCTCGTCCTGCATTTCCTTCCGTATCAGCGGGTCCAGTGCGCTGAAGGCTTCGTCCATCAGAAGGATGTCGGCGTCGGTGGCGAGGGCGCGCGCGAGCCCGACGCGCTGTTTCATGCCGCCGCTCAACTGCGACGGCATGGACGCCTCGTAGCCTTTCAGGCCGACGAGTTCCAGGGATTCACGCGCTTTTTTCAGCCTCGTTTCCTGGTTGACCCCCTGAATCTCAAGGCCGTAGGCCACGTTGCTCTCCACGTTCCGGTGGGGGAGCAACGCGAAATGCTGGAACACCATCGCGATCTTGTGCCTTCGTATCTCAAGCAGGGCCTCGCTGCTGCAGCCGACGATGTTTGTGCCGTCGATGAGCACGTCGCCCGCGGTCGGCTCGATAAGCCGGTTGATGCAGCGCACCAGCGTGGATTTGCCGCTCCCGGAGAGCCCCATGATGACGAACGTTTCGCCTTCTTCGACCGCAAAACTGACGTCATTGACGCCAACCGTGTGCCCGGTCTTCTTCAGCATCTCGTCTTTGCTGCTTCCGCCCTTGACGAGCGGGAGCATTTTTTGGGGGTTTGGCCCAAATACTTTATAAAGGCTTTTAACTTCGACCTTTATCATATAGCTCCTTGATTCCCGATATCAGACTTATTCTTGGCATCTAAAGGACAATTTAAACCTGGAGAGTTATAATGAACTTAATACATTTGCAAAGTTGGCAGTTTACCGTCTTTATATTATAATTAAGTTGGCGGCCTGTCAAGACCGCAGTTGTAGACGGGAATATGGCCGATGGCGCTGATTATGCGCTTTGTGGCGGGAGAAAAAGTTGAATTTGGGCCGCGTACGTAGTATAATCCGCGCAAGAAGACACAGTTTCGTGCAGGGGGTGACTACCTTTGAGGGAACGCGCAACATCTCCCGTATACGCGCAGATCGCGTTTGATATCGCCAAGCGCATCGCCGGATCCGAGTTGAAGGAGAACGCGCGCATCTACGGCCGGTCCCTGCTCGCCTCGGAATACGGTGTCTCCCCCGAGACGATCCGGCGATCCCTGCGGCTTCTGGCGGACATGGGCATCGTCGAGATACGGCAAAACAGCGGAGCGATCGTCCTGTCCAGGGAAAAGGCGAAACAGTATACTCTGCGTTTCAACGAGTACATGGACGTGCGCGCGCTCCAAAAAAGGCTGCGGGCGCTGGTGCTCGAACAGGAAAAAACGAGCAGGGAGATACTGGACATCGCGGATTCCATCGTTTATACGAACGAGAAGTTTCACAAGCACAACCTGTTTCAGGCGTACGAGGTGAACGTGCCGGAAGCCTCGCCCCTCTGCGGAACGACGCTGCACGCTGCGGATTTCTGGCAGCACACGGGCGCGACCGTCATCGCGATACGGAGAGAGGACAGGATGATCCTCTCCCCGGACCCGCGTTTGGAGGTGCGGGCAGGGGATGGGCTGGTCTACATCGGCGACACGGCGGCGATCGACGCCGTGGAGGCCTTCGTGGAATCTAAAGAGAGATAAGCGAGGAAAGGGGCGGCGGGGAAACTCCCCGCCTGATTTTGTCAGAACCTGCATTTGACGTATTGGGGCCCGCTGTTATAATGTACAGGCAGAGGTGTATGCGATGAGCCTTGATTTTCTCAAAGCGCAGGGCGCGGTTCCCCTTGTCATAGCGGCCGCGGCGGTGGTTCTTGCGTTCCTCTTCAGGCGGCCGGCCGCCCGGCTCGTCATCCGTTTCACGCTGACGCGGCTGCGCCGGCGAAATCCCGACAGATACAAGCTGGTGCGGGACGGCCTTTTGCGGCCGGTCTCCTACATGTTCTTCACCGGGATAGCGCGGATTGCCATAGAGTATATGGGCATGCCCGAAAAAGCCTTCGGCGTCGTGGCCAACGTCGTGTCTTCGCTGTTCATGGTGATGGCGTTCTGGGCGCTCTACGCGGCGGGAGGGTTCGTCGCGGTCCTTATCGCGGAATCCACGCAGGAAAAGGGGAACGGGGTGAACGCCACCGCAGCCAACTACGTTGCGGGCGCTATACGCATCGTGATCGTGGTGGTCGGCGTGCTGATGGTTCTCTCGCGCTGGGTGTCCGACATATCCGGGCTCATCGCCGGACTGGGCATCGGCGGTCTGGCTATAGCATTGGCGGCCCAGGACACTGCCGCCAACCTGTTCGGCAGCATCTCCATCATGCTGGACAAGCCGTTCGAGATCGGCGACTGGGTCGAGACCGAGGGCGTCGAGGGGACCGTGGAGAAAGTGGGGTTCCGCAGCAGCCGGATCCGCGCGTTCGACCAGTCCGTCATCACCATACCCAACTCAAAGCTCGCCAACAGCACCATATCAAACGGCACGAACCGGGTCAGGCGCCGGATCACCTTCAGGCTCGGGCTCGTGTATTCGACGCCGCCGGAGGCCATTTCCGACTATATCGAGAGGATCAAGGCGGTCCTGGAAGCCGACCCGGACGTCGAAAACGAGAGCGCCATGGTGTTCTTCGAAAATTTCGCGGACTCAGCCCTGGAAGTCTTCGTCAGCTACCACACGGTCGTCGATTATATTACCATGATGCGCGTGCGCGAGCGCGTGAACTTTGCCTTTCTCGAGGAAGCAAATGAGGCCGGCGTGTCCATGGCCTTCCCGTCGGTGAGCGTCTACCGCGAAAACTGAGCGCGAAGGATAATCGAAAGCATGTACAGCGACACGGACCGGGAGCGCATCCGCCCCGGTCTGTCGTTTCACGGTGCGGCCGCTGTTTAACCCGTGATGCTAAGTATTGTCCTGCCAATTTCCATCCTGAATCCTTCCGAAACAGCCGACGACGTCGATGACGCCGGAGCCTTCGGAAGAACAATTGCCAACATTCTGCAGATGCCATGCATAAACGGAAAACAAAAGAATTAAGAAGGAAAACTATGAAGCTAATATGTATAGGTGACAGTCTTACGTTTGGCAGTGTAGGGTACTCATACATCAAGTACCTCAACTCAAAAATAAAAGCGATAAACGCAGGGGTTAACGGAGACACAACGCTTGGGGCATACAAGCGTTTAAAGAAGTATCTCGGCAATTCGCGATATGCGGATGTCCGAATTTATATTATTTCCATAGGTACGAACGATATTTTTGCGCCATACCTCAGTACGCTGTCGACCGTATGGAAATTGCTGATGCAGCCAAAAATCATTTCAAAAAAATGCATTACCAGCGATGGTGCATTTGCTGAATCATACGAAAACATCCTGCGGTTATTAAAGGAACATGAAAAAGACGCCGTTCTTCTAGGCTTGCCGTTTATCCAAATGAAAGACATCCCCTATGAAAAGTTTCAAGCCCGTAACGCCATTATAAAAAGGCTTGCCGAAAAATATGGAATGCCCTATATTGACACGTATTCCTTGCAGAAGTCAGCACTAAAAGCCCAACCACGGCTCTATTCCTGGCGTGCCAAGAGTATCTGTAGAGGATTGGATGCGATCATCATGTTTATATTCCCGTTCTCCAAGGATTGGTTTTCCAAGGCGCGCTGCCTCGAACTTACAGTCGACGGCGCCCATTTCAATTCTTTTTCGGCAAGAATCGTGGCGGCTGAAATCAGCAAACAGGTTTTGCAATATGAGCGCGAAGGCGGAGAGACCGGATAAGCATGAGATGATGCATCAGCTAGGAGACGTTTGAGAGAATGGGAGAACAAGTGAAAGGAAGGCACGGGGAGTGAAAGGTAGAGCGCGACTGGAAATTGTTTAATCGTAAAAAAGCCTTTTACGACACGAAGACAGCCCCCCGGCAAACGAAAGCTCGCGGAGGCTGGGGTTTGTAGTTAATTTTAAAATGACTAAGAGGATTTACGGGAAATGCTCTATTTTGCATGTGTAAGAATATTAAATATTGCAATTTATCTCTTTAAAGATTTCATGAAGTTTCCTATGTCAAATCCAATACCATTGAAATTTGGTTGCAATATAACGGAATCCACTAATGCCTTACCGACTCCTTTTTTTAAGTCTTTGGCTACAGAAAAATTTTCCAACTTCTTTCCACTTTTAATATCTTTAAAAATAGATCGAATAATGTTTATTACATCAGTTTCAGAAGCACATACATATCTGAGCGGAATAAGTATCATTTTCAATTCGTCATCCCAAAAAGTATATATTCCCTTATTTTTATAACTATGCTCAACATTAGACTCTCTAAAGGAAACAGGATGCTTATTTGTAATTAGAATGGCCGGTAATAAATCGTCTGTGCTTTGCCCATTAAAATTATGCCATGATAGAACTTCATTATTAAAATGCGCTGCGACAGTTCCTTTAATAACAACTGCTTCATGTTCAGCAGATATTTTTGCCATTTCGTCATAATTCCGCATTATTATATTGCTAATTGGCTCATCCCATCCATAGTCTAATAAATAAATGAAGTAATCCCTACTTGCAGATAAAGGGATGCTATCCAATGAATAAATCATTAATCCCATAATATTACCTCTATCAGTTGATATTATGTATACATTATATAATAAATAGAGTGATTGTCTATAATTATTCATTTCATAAGAATTAATTCGATTCTCTTCTTGCTAATCAAGCACGTCAAGTGGTTCGCAGGGCTTGCTGAATTATTCAAATCCACCCCCCAATTCATGAATCCTGCCCGAACAAGCAATACTAAGGGCAAAGCATGGGCGGCCGGACGCCGCCTGAAATAGCCGCGAAGGGGGAACGGCCGTGGAGCCGAATACGGAAGAACTCGAAAAACTGAACGCGTACTGGATGGCCTGCAACTATCTTGCGGCCGGCATGATCTACCTGAAGGACAATCCGCTTCTAAAAGAGCCCTTAAAACCGGAGCACGTGAAGATGAGGCTCCTCGGGCACTGGGGGACGAGCCCGGGCATCTCGTTCATTTACGTCCATCTCAACAGGGTCATAAAAAAGCACGGCCTCGACATGATCTTCATCGCGGGGCCGGGGCACGGCGCGCCGGGGGTGATCGCGCCGGTTTATCTGGAGGGGACGTATTCCGAAGTCTACCCCAGGGTGTCCGAGGACGCGGAGGGGATGAAAAGGCTCTTCAAACAGTTTTCGTTCCCCGGGGGCATAGGCAGCCATTGCACACCCGAACTGCCGGGGTCGATTCACGAGGGCGGGGAACTGGGGTACAGCCTTTCGCACGCCTACGGCGCGGCGTTCGACCACCCGGACCTGATCGCGGCGGTGGTGGTCGGCGACGGGGAGGCGGAGACGGGCCCGCTCGCGACGGCGTGGCACTCCAACAAGTTTCTGAACCCCAAGCGCGACGGGGCGGTCCTGCCCATACTGCATCTGAACGGGTACAAGATCGCCAATCCGACCATACTCGCGAGGATCAGCCAAAAAGAACTCGAAAGCCTCTTCACGGGTTACGGCTACAAACCACATTTCGTCGAGGGCGACGAACCGATGCAGATGCACCGAGACATGGCCAAAATGCTGGACAGGGCCGTCGGGGAGATACGGCGGCTGCAGCGCCGGGCGCGCGGCGCGGGGGATATAGAGCGCCCGATGTGGCCCGTGATCGTACTGCGTTCGCCCAAGGGTTGGACGGGCCCCAAGGAAGTGGACGGGCTGAAGCTGGAGGGGTTCTGGCGGTCGCACCAGGTGCCGGTCACCAACGTCCACGAAGACCCTGAGCGCCTGAAGGCCCTGGAGGAATGGCTGAGAAGCTACGATCCGCATTCGCTCTTCGACGAGACCGGCAGGCTCCGCCCCGAACTGAGGGAACTGGCGCCGAAGGGGAACAAACGGATGAGCGCCAACCCCATGACCAGCGGGCTGACGAGGAGGCGGCTGAGGATGCCGGACTTCAGGGACTACGCGGTCCGGGTAAAAAGGCCCGGCGCGGTCCTGGCCGAAAACACCCGCCCGACCGGGGAACTGCTAAGAGACATCCTAATAAAGAACCCGGAAAACTTCAGGGTGTTCGGCCCCGACGAGACCGCGTCCAACCGCCTCGACGCCGTCTACCAGGCGAGCAAGAAGGTGTGGATGGGCGAGATCATCGAAGACGACGCGGGCGGGAGCGAACTCTCGAGGGACGGCCGGATCATGGAGATGCTCAGCGAACACACGCTGCTCGGATGGCTGGAAGGGTACATCCTCACGGGGAGGCACGGGCTGTTCCATACGTACGAGGCCTTTTCCCACATCATCGATTCGATGTTCAACCAGCACGCCAAGTGGCTGGACGCGAGCAAGACGGAGGTGTCCTGGCGCGCGCCCATCTCCTCGGAGAACATCCTGCTCTCCTCGACGGTCTGGCGGCAGGACCACAACGGCTTCTCGCACCAGGAGCCGGGGTTCCTGGATATCGTGGTCAACAAGAGCCCCGAGATCGTGCGTATCTACCTCCCGCCCGACGCGAACTGCCTGCTTTCCACGATCGACCACTGCCTGATGAGCACGGACTACGTTAACGTGATCGTCGCGGACAAACAGAGGCACCTTCAGTACCTGGACATGGACGAAGCGGTGAAGCACTGCACGAAGGGGATCGGCATCTGGGACTGGGCCAGCACCGACGACAGTGCGGACGAGGCGGATGTCGTGATGGCGAGCTGCGGCGACGTCCCGACGAAGGAGGCGCTGGCGGCCGTGGCCATCCTGCGCGAGGAATTCCCTTCGCTCAAGGTACGGTTCGTCAACGTCGTCGACCTGACGAGGCTGATGCCCGCCGAGGACCACCCGCACGGGCTGACCGACGTGGAGTTCAACGCGCTGTTCACGGCCGATAGGCCGGTGGTGTTCAACTTCCACGGTTATCCCTGGCTGATCCACAAACTGACGTACAGGCGCACCCACCAGGAACGGATCCATGTGCGTGGCTACAAGGAGAAAGGCAACATCAACACGCCGCTCGAACTGACGATCAAGAACCAGGCGGACAGGTTCAACCTCGTCATCGACGTGATCGACAGGCTGCCCGCCCTCGGCGCGAAGGGGGCGCACTGCAGGGAACACATGAAAAACCGTATCATCGAAAACATTCGCTACGCCTACGAACACGGCGTCGACAGGGACGAGATCGCTAACTGGCAGTGGCCGTATTAGTGCCGCAGCATAGCTTCGGTTTGCTTAGCAGGTTCCCCCGGTCGATTGAAACGCGCTTGCCGCATATCGTCAGTTCGGATTGGAGACCATTGGGAATGTTCGGGCTGCGAAAAGTGAGGCGCCGGTACCAGCCCTGCCCAGGCAATCCACCGCTAAGGGAGGCTTTGCCCAAGAAACTCAGACGAAGTCCTTTTAGAGCAACCTCCCGCGGAGTCTTGCCCGCGTAATAACCACGCAAAGCACAGCTTTGCGTGGAAGAGGAGAGCAACGAAGCGGGTGCGAGGAATCCCCGAAGCGCGAAGCGGAAAAGGGGGTTACGAGCGAAGCGGAGTTTGCTCCGACGAGGCGCGAAGGGGCGCACTGCAGGGAACACATGAAAAACCGTATCATCGAGAACATCCGCTACGCCTACGAACACGGCGTCGACAGGGACGAGATCGCCAACTGGCAGTGGCCGTATTAGGTTGACGGCAAACGTAAACCTGCTGGATTGTGGCCGCTAAAAACGGCCTGGCGGTACCGGAATAAAGGGTTTTCGCGTTTTGCCGTAATCATGCGGCACAAAAAAGCAAAGACTAAATACGGGTATCACAAAGGAGCGATGCGACGATGGACAAACGCCTGAGAATAACTGCCCCGGCGCTTCTTATCTGCCTCGCGCTCGTAACGGCCTGCACGCCGGTCCCGGAGCCGCAGGGCACCGCCGCGCCGACGCCGGCCAGCGTCACGCCCGCAAACCCGGCCAAAACGCCTGTGCCTGCGGCCGACACCGCGGCGGATTATTTCGCCTTCAAGGCGGACCGGCGCCTGACGTACAGGGGCACGGGAAACGAATTTGCGTCCTACGTAACGCTGGTGGATTACCTGAAAAACGGTGTTGCCCAGACGCGCCAGGACAACGGCGGGACCACGACGGTCTTCGTATACGCGCTTGCCGATAATGCAATAAAAAGAGTCTTTTCTAGGGAAGAGACCTATTTCAAGCACGATTTCACTTCGTCTTTTAACGAGGACGAGGTCCTCATCAAAGAGCCGATACGGACCGGCAACTCCTGGACCCTCGGTGACGGGTCCGTTCGGGCCATAACGGCCGTGGACAAAAAGGTCACGACGCCTTCGGGCACGTACAGGGCGCTGGAAATCACCACGACGGGCGCAGAGTCCGCGCAAAAAGATTATTACGCCAAGGACATCGGCCTAGTAAAATCGGAGTTCGCTTCCGGCGGCAACACGGTCACCAGTGAACTCGAAAGCATCGAAATAGGCGTTTTTGCTAAGGCAACGGTCCGGTTCTATTTCCCCGAATTCGACCGGCAGAAGGCAGTGTACGAGGAAAGGGCCGTCGAGACCAAAACGAACGAGGACGCCGTACCCAAGCTGCGGCTCGGCCTGCAAACCGTCCCCTTCGGAAGCGGCCTGACAAAGACGCTCTCCGACGACACGAAAGTTTTGGGGGTAAGCCTCGACGACGGCAAGGGCATCGTCACCGTGGATTTCTCGAAGGAACTCATCGAAAAAATGAACGCGGGGACCGCGCTCGAAGGACTGATCATAAAGAGCATCACCAACACATTCGGCCATTATTACGGGATGGACAAGGTGGTCATACACGTCGAAGGGAAGCCGTATGAGTCCGGGCACGTCATGCTCCGGCCCGGGGAATACTTCAACGTATCGGACGACGGGACGGCCGAATACCAGGCGCCGTGAACGGTTTTTGCCGGAGCCTTCTGCTTTTTTTAATAGTAAAAATAATGTTGACACGGTGTTGTCACTCCTTTGAGGTAGACTGAAAAAAATGTTGCTTGAGGGAGGCATGCCTCATATGAGGCCCAAAGTCATCATGCATGCCCAGACGAGCCTGGACGGGCGTATACGCGGGTTCGACGACACGGGTATCTATTACGCCGTCGCCGCCCGCTTCAACGAGGACATGGCGCTGGTCGGAAGCGAAACCATGTACACGGCCGTCGCCGAGTACCCGCCCGAAACGGAAAAAGACTTCGTAAAGCCCGCCGCCGACCCGGACGACAGGCGCATGCTGTGCGTCGTGCCCGACAGCCGCGGGAGGCTTAACAACCTGCACGTGTTCCGGGGCTCGCAATACAGCCGTGACGTCATCGTACTGGTTTCGGCTTCCACCCCCGAATCCCATCTGGAATACCTGCGCGCGCGCGACTACGATTTCATTGTCGCCGGAGAGGACCGCGTGGACCTGGAAAAAGCGCTGGAGATCCTGTACGAAAGCTACGGTTGCCAAACGATCAGGACCGACAGCGGCGGGGCCCTGACCAGCGCGCTCCTACAGCGGGGGCTCGTAGACGAGATCAGCCTCGTTGTATCCCCCTGCCTGGTCGGAACAGACGCCCCGCACCTGTTCAGGAGCCTGTCCCTGCCCCGGCGGATGGAGCTGGAGCTAACCGCCAATGAAATCGTAGACGGCCATCTCTGCCTGATCTACAGGGTGCTGTAAAGCACCGGCCCCCCTCGCTGCCCAAAAAACCAGTTCAAACCGCTGCCGGCAAACCATGGGTCTGCCAACAGTTTGGCGTAGCGCGCCGCTTGGCGGTCAGGGCAAAGCGTAAGCCCAGCCTCCGATATAACGACGGCGAATTACAGCATATATTCCCAAAGCGAAGGGTGTCTGCCGCAGCATAAGGCTGCTTGACAGGCGGCGGGGAGGGTGTTAAATAATAGTTGAGCCGAGCGTTAAACCACAAAACGGCAGATGAAATGTCCAATACTGTGCAAGGGGCGGATGCGGTTTGGATAAACCGAGCATGACGGCGATGGTCACGGCGTTTGCCAGGGCATATCACGCCCTGAACGAGGACCCCAAAATATTCGACGACCGCCTTGCAAGAGAACTGTTTTTTGATGGTGAGTACGAGGAGATCGCCGCTCGAATGGCCCAAGGGATCGCGTTTTTCGACCCCGAATGGCCGGGCGCGCCCGATGCCCCCGCCGACGCGCTCAGCCGGGTGATGCAGACGCAGCTCGGCCCGACGACGCTGTCCAGGAGCCGGTACGCCGAAGACGCGCTTAATAACGCGCTGAAGCTGGGGACGAGGCAGTACGTCATCCTCGGCGCGGGCTGGGACACTTTCGCCTTCCGGCATCCGCAGGCGGGCGTTGAAGTGTTCGAGGTCGATCGTCCCGCAATCCAGCGGGATAAGCTGCGCCGCATAGCCGGCCTCGGATGGGAGCCGCACAAGCGCCTCCATTTCGCGCCCTGCGACCTGGAGTCGGAGAATCTGGCCGGGCCGCTGCTGCGCTCCGGTTTCGACCCCGGCCTCCCGAGTTTTTTCAGCCTCCTCGGCGTCACGTACTACCTCACGCCCGAGGAAAACATGCGCGTTTTCGAGGCGATCGCGTATATCGCCCCCAAAGGCAGCGCGGTCGCGTTTGACTACGCGGACGGCGACGTCTTCGACGAAGCGAAGACGTCGCGGCGCGTGCAGAACATGGTCGCCCTCGCAAAGGAGAGCGGGAAGCCGATGAAGTCGGGTTTTTGCTGCGAAGCGTTGGAATCCGCCCTCGATAAAGCGGGGCTGCTCATCACCGGGCACCTTTCGCCCGCGGCCATCGAAAAGCGGTTTTTTGCAGGGCGGAAAGACGCGTACCACGCGTTTGAGAACATCTGCTACGCCCTGGCGATCGTACAATAACGCCCTGTGCGGCTTGTGAGGCCCGCCAGAATGTATCGTTCGGACGACGGGTTGGGCACGGGCTTGTCCCAAGGCTATAAGAAAACCCGGACACATATCCTCCGTCTGCATGCATCGTATGAAGCACCTTCATTAATAAACGCCCCCTTAATATGGATGTGAAACAATATAATATTTAAGGCTCGCTGCCATCAATGAAAATTTAAATTATTGACATATGCCCGTAACGCTTTTAAAATTAATTATGGGCATAAGCCAGTTAAACCGGCCAATATCGGCGAATGCAAAAAAGCGCCTGCTAAAATGCCGGAGCAGTCCGCCTCGCGCATTCGTAAGCAGCCGTGACGAGAAGGGAGGAGGCCCCTCTGATCCGTCAGACGCCGTCCACACAGGATTATCTCAAGGTGCTGCTCGAACTGTCGGAAGACGGGAAACCGGTCCTTTCGATCGACATCGCGCAGGCGCTCGGCTTTTCCCGCGCGAGCGTATGCCGCGCCATGAACGTGCTCAAGGCGTGCGGCTATGTCACGAAGGAAAAATACGGGCCGGTGACGCTCACTGCGTACGGACGCGAGGCGGCGCTGGCGGTAAGGAAGCGCCATGACCTGCTGATAGCTTTCCTCGTGGACGTGCTCGGCGTGAAAAAGGCCGTAGCCGAAGCGGACGCCTGCAGGATGGAGCATGCCGTGAGCCGGGAAACGGCGGAGAAGCTCGAACAGTTTTTAAAGGTATGCGGCCACAATAACAATACGTCGTAAAAAAGGTAACAAGTACGAAGCTGCGCGAAGCAGGGCGCGAAACGAATATGGCCGGAACGAGTGTCGCCTTTGTACGGCAACCGGCGGAGACGATTGACACAGGCGGGGGCAGGTGGTAATATTTGTTTGATTATGGGCGCCTGTTCATAACGCCGCCTGTTAAGCGTTCCCGCGGCGAGACCCGGATGATTATGCGGCGGCCGTTGGCGCAAAATACGAAGAAGGCATCGAAAGGAAAAGGCCATGTTCGTTTCGGAAACCAAGATACACGTAAGATACGCGGAGACGGACCGGATGGGCATCGCGCACCATTCCAACTACGCCGTCTGGTTCGAGGAGGCGCGCACGGAGTTCATGGCTGGGCTGGGGTACTCCTACGGCCGCGTCGAAGACGAGGGCGTCCTGCTCCCGCTCACCGACCTTTGTTGCAGCTTCAAAAAGCCCGCCCGCTACGAACAGACCCTGGTCGTGCGCGTGAAAGTAGTGCGTGCCACCTGCGTGCGTCTGCGGTTTCACTACGAAGTGGTCGACGCGGCCGACAACGCCCTGGTCGCGACGGGCAAGACGGACCACGCCTGGACGGACAGGGCTTTACGGCCTGTCAACATCATGAAACTGCGGCCTGGTATCTACCGGGCGCTGAAGGATTGCACGCGCGAGGAGGCCTAGCGATGGCGCACGAGGGTAAGATGTCCCGCTTTTCCTACGCTCTGATGGTGTGGGAATACAGGCTGCGTGACCTGTTTGCCGAACCGGACGCGGTCCTAGAAAAGATCGGCGTCCAGAAAGGTTTCACCGTGGCCGACATCGGCTGCGGTCCCGGCAGGTACATCAGGCAGGCTTCCGAACTCGTAGGCGGGGCCGGCAGGGTCTATGCGGCGGACATCCACGAAACCGCGATAAGGATCGTGAAGCGGAAGATAAAGAAATACGGCCTGAAAAACGTCGTGCCCGTGCACGGCGAAAACGGCCTCGGCGCGATACCCGAAGGCAGCGTCGACGCGGCCTTCGCGCTGGACATGTTCCACGCGGTTACAGACCCCGCTGTATTCCTCGGCCGGATACGCAGGATCGTGAGGAATACGGGGTTTTTCATATTGGAGGACGGCCACCAGCCCAGATTGAGCACCATAGACAAGGTGGAAGCATCCGGGGCCTGGCGCATCGACGCGGAGAACGAGAGGTACCTGAGACTGATACCGAAACAGATGTAAGACAGGAGATGGATTGTGTGAAACTGGCGATTGCGTCAGACGGGAAAGCGGTGTCCAGGCATTTCGGGCATTGCGAAGGGTTTGCGCTCTACACGTTCGAGGACGGGAGGATCGTGAAAAGGGAGCATGTATTAAACCCCGGCCACCGGCCCGGGTTCCTGCCCAACTTTCTTTGCGACCTGGGTGTGGAGGCCGTCGTTTCGGGGGGAATGGGCGCGGGCGCGCTCGAAATCTTCGCAAATAAAGGTATCGAAGTGTTCACCGGGGCCGAAGGGGACTGCGAACGGATCGCAACGGACTTTGTAAGAGGCGAACTGCTCTCAGCCGGCAGCGTATGCTCGGAACACCGGCATGCCGACAGCTGCGGCGGGCATAGCGAATAGAAGAAAGGCGTGTGATAACCTATGGAGAAAAAACAGGCGAATTTCAGGTCGTGCCTGCAACCGGCGTCAAAAGTGCTGGTTTCGTGCAGGGGAAAGGGCGGCGATGACAACGCGCTCGTCGTCGCGTACTGCTGCAACTGCAGCTTCGATCCGCCGATGGTGATGGTGGGCATCGTGCCCTCGCGGTATTCGCACCGGCTCATCAAGGAATCGGGCTGTTTCGTAGTCAACCTCGTGTCCAGGGACAACAAGGCGCTGTTCGACTACATGGGGAGCCATAGCCGGCGAGACGGAGACAAGCTTAGGGCATTCGGGGCGAAACTGCGCGAAGGCGAAAAGGTAGACGCCCCGCTGCTGGACGACTGCCCGGTGAACATCGAATGCACCGTGGTGGACTCGATCGTGAACGGGTCGCACGAGATGTTCGTGGGCAGGGTTGAACAGGTACATGCAAACGCCGCCCTCGTCGGGGAAGACGGCAAGATCGATTTCAAATCCATCGATTTCGTGTAAGCGAAGCTTATACGTATAAGGGACGTGTCAGTTCAGCGCACGTCCCTTTTCTGTTTTTTGGTATAAATGGGATACCGCTGTCCAAGCATTCTTTACATGTGTTTATTTTGCGCCGCGCCCCTTGTCCCGGCATTCCGGGCAATAACCGTAGATGTCGAGCCTGTGCCCCGCGATCGCGTAACGGGTCTGTTTCTCCAGCGTCTTTTCGTAGGCTTTGAGCGGACAGCCTTCGATGCACTCGATCTTGTTGCAGCCGACGCAAACCAGGTAATGCCTGTGCTCCATCGTGTTGATCTCGAACAGCGACCGGGGCTCCCCCGCGATGCTGAGCTTGGTGACCAGGCCGCTGGACGCGAGCGTGTCCAGGACCCTGTACACGGTCGAAAGGTTGATCGAGACCCCGTTTTCCTTCAGCGACAGGTATACGTCTTCGGCCGCGACCGGACGGGCGCTCCCGTCGAGGACGCCGAGGACCGCCGTCCTGTGTTTGGTCTTTCGCAATCCGCTTTTTTTCAGTGCGCTCGAAAAATCGTTGTTCAAACCTCTGCCCTCCGTCCGGCTTTTTTCCTTTTTCCCCGAAGATAAGCTGCGCGCGCGGCCCTGCAGGCGAAGTAGCAGCTTACCGAGAGGATGACGATGCAGGCGCCCGACGCGATGTCGAGCGAATAGGAGATCCAGAGCCCCGCCACGCACAGGACGCATCCTATCGCGACGGCGGCGGCCATCCTTTGTTTGAGGCGGGGGAAGAGCATCCCCGCGATGGCTGCGGGCGCCGTGAGCAGGGCCAGCACGAGTATGATGCCCGCCACGCGGATGAGCACGACGACGGTGAGCGCGACCAGCACGAGCAAAAGGTAGTCGAGGACCGCGGTGCGCATGCCGATGATCGCGGCGAATTCCTCGTCGAAAAGGTATGCTTTCCAGTGGTTGAACAGCATGACGATCACCAGCAGCACCACCGCAGTGAATACGGTGGTCAGCCAAAGGTCCGTCGTGGTCACCGACAGGATGCTCCCGAAGAGGTAGGACGTGATCTCGGGCGGGTACCCCGGCGTCAGGGCGATGAACAGGGTCCCGAGGGCCATGCCGAGCGACCAGAACAGCCCGATTACCACGTCCGAACGCGTGCCGCCCCTGCGGTTGATGGCCCCGATGCCGAACGCCGCCAGGACCGAGAACAGAAACGCGCCGATGATGGGCTCGAACCCGGCGAGGTACCCGAGGCCCACGCCGCCGTAGGAGGTGTGCGCGATGCCGCCGCTGAGCATCACCAGCTTCTTTTCCACGATGATGACGCCGATCAGGCCGCAGACGACGCTGGCCAGGACGGAGCAGATCAGCGCGTTCTGAAGGAACTGGTATTCGAACAGGGCATCGATCAAGGCGTATCCTCCCTCTCGTGTTCCCTAAGCACCCTGTGCGGCACGCCGTGGGCGATCAGATCGACCGGGCAGCCGTACAGGCGGTGCAAAGTGTCCTCGTCGAGCCCGGTCTCGTCGTGGTACACCAGGTTCCGGTTCAGGCACGCGATCTTCTGCACCTGTGACGATACGGCAAAAAGGTCATGCGTCACCAGCACGACGGTCATTTTTGCGTTGAGTTCCTCTATAAGCGTGTAGATCTGGTCGCAGGAACTCGGGTCCACATTGGCGGTCGGTTCGTCGAGAAGAAGCAACCGCGGCCTGACGGCCAGCGCCCGCGCGATGAGCATTTTCTGGAACTCGCCGCCGGAGAGGGAGGCGATCTGGCGCCTGGCGAGGCCCCCGATTTTGACCTTCTCCATAAGCGCGTCGGCCGTGTCCCTGTCGGCGGGAGTGAACCTATAAAACGGGGTTAAAGTCCGTTTCGTAAGGCCCGTCAGCACCACCTCGCGGACCGTGATCGGAAACGCCCGGTCCAGCCCCGCGTACTGCGGGACGTATCCGATCAGCCCGCCGGTCTCGCCGGGCTTTTTCCCGTAGACGCGGATCGTCCCGGAGGCCGGCGGGACCAGGTTGAGGATCGCCCGCAGAAGCGTCGTTTTCCCGCCGCCGTTGGGGCCGATGATGCCCAGGTACTGCCGGTCCCTCACGCGGAGGGAAACGTTTTCGAGGGCAGGCGTCTGCCCGTAATACACGGTCAGGTTTTCGACGCACAGCGCCTCCTGCGCGTCGCAGAGGCTCGGTTGCGGTCTGCGTCCGTTCACTTCGCTCCCTCCGCTATCAATCCTGCCATGCGCTCGAGGTTGTCCGCGTAGTCGGCCGCGAGCGGATCGAGCCGTACCGTTGCCCCCCCGATCTCCTCGGCGAAGGCCTCCGACTGCCGGCTGTCGACTTCGTCCTGGGAAAAGACCGTCCGTATCCCTTTGCTTCGGGCGAGGTCGATCATTTCCCTGAGGTGCTGGGGCGTCGCTTCCTTCCCCTCTTCTTCCAGCGCGGCCATCGTGAGCCCGTAATCGTCGGCCAGATAGCCGAACGCGGGGTGGAACACAATGAACGTTTTATGCTTCGCGCTCGCAAGGATCGTGCCGATCCGCCTGTTTAGGGCTTCGAGTTCTTCGATGTAGTTTTTCGCGTTGGCTTCGTACGCGTCCCTGTGGGCCGGGTCGGCCCGCCCCAATTCGCGGGCGATCGCCGAGACCATCGTCATGACGCGCCGGGGGGAGAGCCAGATGTGCGGGTCCCGTTGGCCGGGCGCCAATTCCCTGTCGGGCGTTTTGAGCGCAACCTCATCCTGGAGGCGGACGATCTTCGTCCCTTCCCCGGCCCTGTCGAGGATGCTTGCTTCCTCGACAGGCACCCCGATCGCGAAATACAGGGGCGCCTTACTGAATTCCTGCATCTGGGCGGCGGTCGGCTCGTAGCTTTCCGGGCTGCTTCCCGGCGGCACCATCAAGACCACGTCGACAAGGTCTTTGCCTACCGCCTCCACGAACGCTTTTTCGGGGACGATCGTGACCGCGACCGTCAGCGCGCCCTGCCCGTTTGTATCCGCCAGGGTGCCCGCGCTGCAGCCGCCCGCCGCCATCAGGACCGCCGACAGCAGTATAACAAAAAAAGCCCTTTTCATTATCGCCACCATTATGCAAATAGTTCTCATTTGCATACTACCTCTTCCCGCCGGACGTGTCAATACGCAAAGGTTCGTCCGCCATGCACGCCGCAAACGGCGGGCGTCGTCCCTATTCTTGCTCCAACGGGCATTTTGATACGGCCGGGCGCGAGGCAAACCTTCGGATTGCCACGGGGCCGGCCGGTTAAGGGTTTGGTCATTCAACTGGGTTCGCCGGTGTCTTTCAGGGTGAAAACGTTCTTATGGAAGTCGATGAGCCCTTCGGCGCGCATCTTCCCGAGTTCACGGGAGAGCGCGCTGCGGTTCACGCCCAGGTAATCCGCCATCGCGTTGCGGTCGTAGGGGACCGCAACCGTCGTTTTTCCCTGCAGCCGCGACTGGTACATGAGGAACGCGGCGATCTTTTCTCTCGTCGTTGTCATGCCCAGGATATCGAGCTTTTCGTTCAGGACCCTGTTCTTGTCGGCGATGAGCCTGAGCATGTTCCTAATCAGCCTGCTGTGGAAGACGCAGGCGTTGGGGCAGACAGAATAGATGCGCCTGAAATCGACGAATAGCACGGCCGCGTCCGAGCAGGCCTGTGCCGTCACCGGGCTTTCCCCGGCATGGGAAAACGCGATCGTTTCGCCGAACACCTGCTTTGGCCCGGCCGTGGCGAGGATGCGCCTGTTTCCGTGCGCGTCTTCCTTCAAAACGCAGACCTGTCCCCTGAGCACGACGCCCACATGGCTTATCTCGTCGCCGGCGAACCATATGTAATCTTCTTTTTTGTGGCTGCGGACCGCCGCGCCCAGGCATCCGAGCATGCGGGCGAGGTCGTCCTCTGCGATCCCCTCAAAGAGGGGAACGCCACGCAGATAACCGAAATATTCTTTCATAAATTTAAAATGCGTTGCAAATGCAACATATCCTTTTCGTCCATCGTAATATACTGGCACTGTAAAGTCAAGGAGCGAGGTGCCACGTGATGAAACGAAAGATCGTTCACATAGACGAAGCGAAATGCAACGGTTGCGGGCTGTGCGTGGACGCCTGCCACGAAGGCGCGCTGCGGCTCGTCGACGGCAAGGCGAGGCTCGTATCCGAATCGTACTGCGACGGGCTGGGGGACTGCCTGCCCGAATGCCCGCAGGGCGCCATCACGCTGGAGGAAAGGGAGTCGGCGCCGTACGACGAGGAAGCGGTGAAGAAACGTATTGCGGCGAAGGAAGCTATTGAGCCGGCCTGCGGCTGCGCCGCCGCGCAGGCGAGGACAATCGAGCGGGAGCGCGCGGAATCGCCGGCGGAGCTCGAAAGGCGCGAACCGCGCCTTGGCCAGTGGCCCTGCCAGATCAAGCTGGTCCCGGAGGACGCGCCGTATTTCAACGGCAGCCGGCTGTTGATTGCCGCGAGTTGCACGGCCTACGCCTACGCCAATATCCACGAGGAGTACATGAAGGGCAGGATAACGCTCATAGGCTGTCCGAAACTGGACGGCGTGGACTATTCCGGGAAGCTCGCGGCCATACTCAGGCGCAACGATGTGAGAAGCGTCACCGTATTGCGCATGAGCGTCCCCTGCTGCGCCGGTCTCGTGAACGCCGTGAAGAAGGCGATGCAGGAAAGCGGGAAGCTGATCCCCTGGAGCGTCGCCGTGGTCTCGGCCGACGGCAGGATCATCGAGGAGTGAGGAAGATGGTGCGGATACTGGCGCAGGCGCTGTTCCTTGCGGCGTTTGTCGCGCTCGTCATTATTGGGAAGGTCCAGTTTTGGATCGCATTGTTTCTGCTGGGCGTTGCCGTGTCGATGCTGTGGGGGCGGCTTTACTGCGGATGGGCCTGTCCCATGCACGCGGCCATGCGCGGCATCGCGTGGCTGAAAAGGAAGCTGGGCATAAAAGGCGCGCGCACGCCGGCGTTCGTCAAAAAACCGGCCGTGAGGATCGCGTTGGTGATCGTTTTTGTCGGCTCGTTCGTGTTTTTGATGGTTTCGGGCCGGCAGATACCGGTTCTGCTCATCCTCCTTGGGCTTTCGGCCCTTGTGACGATCGTGTTCAACGAAAGCATGTGGCACCGTTACCTGTGCCCGCAGGGAGCCATTTTATCGGTCACGGCAAGGGTAAGCAAAAACGGGCTGCACATTGACCAAAGCTGCATCGGCTGCGGGGCCTGCGCAAGGCTCTGCCCTGCCGAAGCGATAGTAAAAAGCGAACGCTATACGGTACAAACGCATGAATGCATACGATGCGGGAAGTGTGAGGCGGCCTGCACGGCCAAAGCGATTCAAAAAGGAGGTAGGACCTAATGATCGAAAAATGCTACGCGTATAAGCGGACGGAGGAGAAAGCGATCGAGAAGATCATCGACCTGGACAACGTGGCCATCAACCACATGGTGCTGCCGCCGGGCGAGCGCCTCCCGCGGCACGAGTCGAACTCCAACGTGTACATGATCGTCGTAACAGGCGCGGTGACGCTGGGGCTGGGAGGGCAGCAGCCGCACAGGTACGGGGAAGGAAGCATCGTCGAAATCCCCATGGGCGTGACGATGGACGTTTCGAACGAAGACGGCGGGACACTGGAATTCTTCGTCGTCAAGGCGCCGGGCCCCCGATCGTTCGGCGGCAAAAAATAATGCGAAGGAGATGAAAAAGGATGAGCGCTATGTTTTGTTTCCAGTGTGAACAGACGGCGAAGGGAACGGGATGCACGAAGGCGGGCGTGTGCGGCAAGGACGCAAAGACCGCCAACGCGCAGGACGCGCTGACCTGCGCGCTGATCGACCTGGCGACCGCCGCCGAAGGCAAGTCGGCGGACGAAACGGCCGACGATCTGATGATGCAGGGCCTGTTCACCACCATAACCAACGTGAATTTCGACAGCGAGAGGATAGACAGGTTCACGGCCCGGGTGGCGCAAAAGGCAAAGGACCTCGGCGGGACGGAAACCTGCGCGCCGGAAGCGCTCTGGGCGGGGGACGAGGACACGGTCTCGCTACGGTGGACGCTGTTGCTGGGGCTTCGCGGGATGGCGGCCTACGCCTGGCACGCGCACGTGCTCAATAAGGACGATTCCGAGGTCACGGGATGGCTGTACAGGGGCATGGCGGCGCTTATCAAGGAGCATACCGCCGCCGAGTGGCTGGACCTGTTGATGGAATTCGGCATGGCGAACCTTCGGTGCATGGAGCTTCTGGACGAGGCGAACACTTCGGCATACGGGGATCCGATCCCGGTCGTCGTACCGCTGAGTGTCGAAAAGGGCCCGTTCATCGTGGTCACCGGACACGACCTGCTGGATCTGAAACAGCTGCTCGAGCAGACGGAGGGCAAAGGGGTCAACATCTATACGCACGGCGAGATGCTGCCGGCGCACGGTTACCCGGAACTGAAGAAATTTCCGCACCTCAAGGGCAACTTCGGCACCGCCTGGCAAAACCAGCGGAAGGAATTCAAAGACGTGCCCGCGGCGTTCCTTTACACGACCAACTGCCTGGTCCCGCCTCTGGATTCGTACAAGGACAACATCTTCACAACGTCTGTGGTGGGCTTCCCCGGCGTTAAGCACATCCCCGAAAACGAGCGGCAGGAGAAGGACTTCGCGCCCGTGATCGAAAAAGCGCTGGAGCTGGGCGGCTTCGACGAGGACAGGGCCTTTACCGGCATCAACGGCGGGGAGAGGGTGATGACCGGGTTCGCGCGCGGCGCGGTGCTCGGCGCCGCCGATAAGGTGATAGGGGCCGTCAAAGGCGGCGACATCCGGCACTTCTTCCTGGTGGGCGGCTGCGACGGCGCGAAGACGGGGCGCAACTACTATACCGAGTTCGTCAAGCGCACGCCGGCGGACACCGTCGTGCTCACGCTGGCCTGCGGTAAATACCGTTTCAACGACCTGGATATCGGGACCATCGGCGGCCTGCCGCGGCTGATGGACATGGGCCAGTGCAACGACGCGTATTCGGCCGTCAAGGTCGCCCTCGCGCTCGCGGACGCGTTCGGGTGCGGCGTCAACGACCTCCCGCTGACGCTGGTGCTGTCGTGGTATGAGCAAAAGGCGGTCTGCATCCTTCTGACCCTGCTCGCCCTGGGCGTCCGAAACATCTATATCGGGCCGTCGCTCCCGGCGTTTTTCTCGTCGAACGTGCTCGACGTCCTCGTGGAGAAATTCGCGTTGACGCCCATCAGCACGCCCGAAAAGGACCTTGAAAAGATTCTTGGCTGAAACCGTATACCGTAGAACCCGCCCCGTGGGCGGGTTCCTTTTTTTGCTTGCAGGAATCCTGTCTTTTGAATGAGCAAAGTTTCCGATAAATATACATGACATTTTAACTATCTTGCATGATATATCCATGGCCTTTGGACAAACCTTTAATAATCATTAATGAAAAAATTGTAGGGCTTCCCACTCCCTGCCCCCTCCCGCGTAAAAAACATCCATATACATGCGATACCGGTGCGGGAGGGGGTCCGATAAGGGAGAGGGCTGACGCCCTCTCCCAGCCTCTCCCCGGGGCATGTAAGCATACTTGAAATGAACTATCAGAGCCTTTTGCTTTGAAAAAAGTACGCGCATGCCTGGCGTACAGGTGATATAATCTAACCGTCAGACCGTAGGGAGGGCAGGGCCCGCCGGTCAAAACGGATTTGAGAGGGATGATCATGAACGAATCTAACAGGGGAAGGCTGACGTTCGGACTCGTACTGCTTCTTACCGGGGTGCTGCTGTTTTTGCAGCTCGATCCGTACTCCAGGGCTGGTTTCGGGATGCTCTGGCCGCTGTATCCGGTGCTGCTGGGATTCATGGGTCTTTTCAACAGGAGCGGCAAGGGCTTTTCGCTTATCCTTTTGCTGGTCGGCTTGTTCTTTTTGCTCAGGAACCTCAACGTCTTGCCATACATCCCCGCGATGTATATCTGGCCGTCCGTCCTCATCCTCGTGGCCGTCTTCGCCATCATCACCGCGATGGGCCCAAGGCGCCATGCCGCCGCGCCGTCCGGCGGCGAGGGCCGGTATTCCGCCGCGTTCGGCGAAACGAAAGAAGCCGTGAGGGACCAGGACTTCAAGGGGCTTTCGGCGTCGGCGCTATTCGGGAGCGTCGAGCTCGATCTTTCGGAGGCCGGGATGGAGGGCGATAACGCGTCGGTCGACGTCTTCGTGCTGTTCGGCGGCGCGGAGATCATCGTCCCGGATAGCTGGAACGCCGAGGTGAAGATCACCCCGATCTTCGGCGGGGTGGAAAACAAGACGGCGGCGCAGGTCCGCGAGAAGAAGGTCATCGTAACGGGGACGGTCCTTTTCGGCGGCGCCGTGATCCGCACGCGTTAAGTAACGGCGAAAACCTTGGGCATGCATTGGAATCCCTTGTTGAAACGGCGCTTATATAAGCGCCGTTTCCTGCCGTCTGGCAAACCGCCGGGCCGAGGCAAACCTCAGGTCCGCCCGGCTTTTTCCGCTCGAGATGCCGCGGGCGTAATCGGGCGGTACGAATTTTTCCCCGTCCATTTTTTGTTTTTGGCATTGACGGCGCTCCGGCGGCATGCTAAAATTGGACCACATGGTATAGACCATTAGGTATAGACCGTGTGGTCTATGTATATGGGAGGAGGAATTTATATGCCTTGGTGGGCGTGGGTACTGATCGCGGTCGGTGCAGTGGTTATCGGCGCACTGAAGCTTATGGTGTTCAACCGGATAAGGAAGAACAGGGCGGCGAAGCAAAGGATAGCGAACGAGGAATAGGCAAGGGTGAACGAATGAAGACGTATATCGACTACAAGATGCTCCTGGGCGAGGGCAACCCGCTACTGCGCTACCCTCGCCTCTTCGAAGCCACGCTGGACGAGTTTTCAAAGAAGAAATTCGAAGACGCGTCCCTAAACGACATCCTGAAAGAAGCGGGGATGAGCAAAGGCAGCCTGTACCACCATTTCGGCGACAAGTTCGGGCTCTATCTGTGCATGATCGACATCTTCGTGACCAGGAAGCTCGCGTTTTTTCACGAATATCTCGCGAAACAGGACCTTGGCGATTTTTTCGGCGTGGTGAAGCAGCTCGTCCGTGCGACGATGGAGTATATGATCGTGGACGAGCGCATGCACCATCTTTCCAACCGCGTCATGGAGATTAGCGAGGATATGCGAAACCGGTTACTCGAATACTACCCTTACGAATTCCGGCAGGGATTCGGGCCGCTCATCGGCTCGGCGATACGCTCGGGCCAGATAGACGCGCGCTTCAGCGAGGAGTTTGTCGCCAAAGTGCTGGAGATACTTTTGATGAACTCGCACAAGCTACTTACCCCTGAGACCGGCATGGAAGGATTCGTTGTAACGGTAGAGAGGATCATCGATTTCATGCAGCACGGTATGTCCGCAAAAAAGGAGGCAGATTGAATGGATACCGCATTCTACATCGAGGACCTGCACTATACCTACCCCGCGTCGAAGACGCATGCATTGAAAGGCATCTCCTTCGACGTGCGCGAAGGGGAGGTCTTCGGCCTGCTCGGCCCTTCCGGGGCGGGCAAGTCCACCGCGCAGAAGATCATGTTCAAGCTGCTGGAGGACTACACCGGGAACATACGCTACTTCGGGCGGGACCTGAAATCGCTGGGCACGTCGTTTTATGAGGAGGTCGGGGTCGGTTTCGAAGTCCCCGTCCATTTCACGAAGCTGACGGCGATGGAGAACATGCGCTTTTTCATGCAGTTTTATAAAAAAACGGCCGACGTGCGGGCGCTGATGGAACGCGTGGGGCTCTGGCAATACCGCGACATAAAGGTCGGCGAGTTTTCCAAGGGCATGAAGGTGCGATTAAACTTCGTGCGCGCCATGCTCAACGCCCCGCGCGTGCTGTTTCTCGACGAGGTCACCAACGGCCTCGACCCGAAAAACGCGAAGATCATCAAGGAAATGATCACGGAGTTCCGCGATGGCGGCGGCACGGTGTTTCTGACGACGCACCTGATGAACGACGTCGAACAGCTCTGCGGGCGAATCGCTTTCTGCGTAGAAGGCGAGATCCACGAGATCGCGACGCCCAGGGAGCTGAAACTGCGCTACGGAAAGCGCGAGGTGAAGGTGGAATACCTGGAGGACGGCGCGACCGCCCAGGCGGTGTTCCCGCTGGAGGGGATCGGAAACAACGAGGAGTTTAGGGCGATACTCGGGACAAAGCAGATCGAGACGATCCACAGCGGGGAAACATCCCTCGAGGAGATTTTCATTATCATGACGGGGGTTGATCTGAAATGAGCATGTTCTGGACGCTATTCAAGGGCGAGATGCGGCGGCTCGTCTCCTACAAGATCCTCCCCGTTAGCCTCGTAACGACGTGCCTGTGGGTCGTGCTGGTGCTGCTCGTGTCCAGGGCGGAGGCGCTGGCCATAGCGCCGCTGCTCATATTCGTGGACATCACGATGATGCTGATACTGCTCATCGGCGCGTTCAACCACCTCGAAAAGCAGGAGGAGACGATAAAGACCATGCTCGTGTTGCCGGTGTCCATCAAAGACATCCTCTTTTCCAAGGTGGCCTCGTCCATGGTGCTGGGCTTCGTTTCGGCCGCAGTGATGTCGCTGGCGCTCTATATTATCCACGGCATCACGTTCAACTACGCCGTCCTGCTCCTTTTCGTGTTCCTCATCGGCGCGGCGCACGCGGCGATAGGGTTCTTCCTCGCGCTGCACAGCAAGGATTTCGGCTCAATGCTCGGGCTGATGATGGCCTACCTGCTGCCGTTCACGCTCCCGACGCTCCTGTTCGCTTTCGGCGCGATCGGCAGGGAGTTCGAATGGCTCCTCATGCTCTCGCCCTCGCATTCGGCGAGCAACCTGATCACGGCCGCGGTATCCGGCACGTACGACGTGGCCAAGACAATCGCCGCCTGCGCCTATCTGGCGCTCCTCGCGGCAGTCCTGCTGCGGTTTGCCGTGTACCCGAGATTCAAAGACGACGCGGTGAGGAGGTAACTTGATGAACAAATATCTTGCCCTGTTGCGTTACGAAACCAAAACGATAGTGAGGACGCCCATCAACCTGTTCATGTGCCTGTTCCCGGTGGTGATCCTCCTGCTTGCGGCCTTTGTGTTCCCGCTTATCTTCCGGTCGATGAACCCCGCCGACGAAGCGGCGCTACGGATCGCGATGCTGTTGATGCTGGTTATCATACTGGCCATCGGGAGCTACTTCCTCGCGGCGATGGCCACGTTCCTCCTGCTCGAACACAAGGACGAGAACTCGTTGAAGACCATCGCCGTCACGCCGCTGGGCGCGTCCGGATACCTGCGCTTCAAGATGGCCTACGTCTACGTCATGGCGTTTCTGGGCATGCTCCTGATACTCATAGGCACGAAGTACATCGCCGGGCACCATTATGCGATCGGGCCCTTATCCCTATTTGAAAACGTGTCCGTCCCCGAGATCATCGCTTTCAGCGCCGTCAGCACGCTGCTGGTTCCCGCGCTCGCCCTTTTCCAGGGCGCCTTTGCCAAGAACAAGGTCGAAGGCTTCGCGTTCATCAAGGGGACCGGCCTTGTCGCGGTGGTGCCCGTGTTGATGGTCATGGACGTGTTCCAGGGCGGGCTTCAGTACGCGCTGGGCGTGTTCCCCAACTTCTGGGCGATCAAGGGGATGATGCTGGAATTCCTCCCTATTGGAAACGCCGCCAACCTCAGCTTTCCGCTCTACCTTCTGATAGGCGCGGCTTACGGCATCCTCCTTATCATCGTCGCGTACCGGCTGTTTCTGAAAAAGGCCGCGTACTGAGCCGGGGGCCTCGGCCTTTCATCAAAGCCGGCCCGGACCGCTCGGTGAACCGAAGACCGGCATGTGTGCCCGAAGCCCCGCTTTTTACGAAAAGCGGGGCTCTTGCGCCGCGCGTATCAAGGATTTAAAATGGATAATAAACATTCGGGGTAAACCTGTATGAAAAAACTCGTTTTGACGCGGGAAAGCCCCTGCCTCCAGCCGGTCAGGCGCCTTGTCGAAGAGCAGAAGCACAGGACGCTGGTGATGTGGACAATTGACTGCGCGGGGCGCCTGCTCGCGCTCTTCGAAAACAGGGTTTTAACGGACAGGCGTCCGCGCGAAGCCGTCGAAGCGGCGAAGAGATGGGCGCGCGGGGAGATTAAAATGCCCGCGGCACAAAAGGCGGCCCTTGCCGCGCACAAGGCCGCAACCGATGTCCTGGAAGACCCTGCCGCCTGCGCCGCCGCGCGCGCGACGGGCCACGTCGTCGGGACCGTCCATGTCGAAACGCACGCCATGGGCGTGGTCATATACGGCCTCAAGGCCTTCGTGTATGACGCAAACGAGGAAAACGCCGGCGAAGTGATCGAAAGGGAATGCGGGTGGTTCTATGGCCGTCTGCTGCATTGGCAGTCGAACATCGGCCTGGTAAAAGGGCCGTGGGCGCCCTTTTTGCTAAGAGACGACGTCGTGAACAAGGAAAAGCTCCTGAGGCAGAAAATGGAACGGGAACGAATCAAATAGAGCGGGCGAACCGCGACGTGGCCCCTGGGGCCCGAGTCGGGGTCTGCAATCCGAAAAAATGAAAAGAATATATGAGTTTCACAGAGCCAGACCGGCAATCCGGCCCGACGCTGAGCGGCAATTTCCGGAATTCGTTTAAAGCCGGGGCCCCAAGCGGGCCTTTTCTATAATTTAAAGATGAAAATACTGTCGGAATATGCTATATTTATTGTGATAAATATGACTGGCCGGTGGTCCTTGACGCGTGCCGACAACTTATGACGGGAGGGCTTTTTTTAGACGACAACCGACGTACAATTCAGGAGGTAGGTCCGGTATGAATGAGAAAATGAGAAAAGACGTAACGGACATGCTGGCAATATTCACCGCGATGCCGGCGACATTGCTCAAAGGCCTGTGCATAGAAACGGAGCACAGGATCAACTTCACCCAAAAAAAGACGCTGCTTTTCATATATCAACATGAAGGCATGCCCATGAATTACTATAGCAAGATGGCGAACCTTGAAAGCGGGTCGTTCACCTACGCCGCGAAAGGGCTTGAGGAAAAAGGGCTGATCAAAAGGGTCGAGAGCTTCGACGACCATCGTAAGACGGGGCTCGTCCTCACGGCGAAAGGAAGGAAAACCGCGGCCCGGATGTACAAGATGATGGAGGCACACGTATATCGGCGGCTCGACGCATTGACCGAGGAGGAGCGAAGAAGGTTTTACAGCGCTATCAGGGTGCTCTACGACACGAAACTGAAGGTCGAAACGAGCGTATAGCGTATCTGCCGCCACCTAAGGCAGACGGCGCCAGCCGAAGAAAATCCGCGTAATCCCTGGCGTTAATACTTTCGTCCGTTTGGTTGGAACAGTGCTGTTATCGGGTTCCCCGGGTCAGTTAACGGATTAAAGCTGGCTGCCGGCACACCATTGGTTTGCCGGCAGCTTTGTTCTGTCACCGGTTTCTCCGTTTGTTTTATGGAGCTATGCATCGCCTTTGAATACGCCGCCTTTAAGCAGATGGAGGTACGGTTCGAAGCAAACGCCGCGCCGCGCGGCATCCGGATAGTTCCGGCTCTGCTCCATGGTGAACGACAGGAACCCCGCGGCGCTGTCCACGCTTTCAAAGAGCGTGTGGCCGGTGAGCAATCCCCCGGTGAGGACGCTCGAAAAAAGGTCGCCGGTGCCGTTCATCATGAACGGAAGGCGGTTTTCATAACGTTCGCTGTAGCCGTTTTCGTCCAGTATGCAGTTGACCAGGTGGCGGCCCCGCTCGATACCGGTGATGACCGTGCGCTTCGCCCCGAGGTCCGCAATCCGGCGCGCGAGGCCCTCGATGTCCGCGGATGAGATGCGGTGCGGGTCGTAGGGCTTCGAGGCCAGCACGCAGGCTTCCGTGAGGTTCGGCGTCAACACGTCGGCGATCTCGGCAAGCGACTTCATGCCCTCGCACATCCGGGGCGTATACGTCTTATAGATCACGCCGTTGTCTCCCATGACGGGGTCGATGACGACGAGCGGCGGAGAAAAATCGCGGACGAAATCCCGGGCGATGCCGATCTGTTCATACGAGCCGAGGAACCCGCTGTAGAAGGCGTCGAACGCAAGCCCGATCTTCTGCCAGTGCCGGATATAGGCGTCCATGCACGGCGTGAAGTCATGGATGTAGAAGCCTGCAAAGGCCGTGTTGGTCGAAAGGATGGCGGTGGGAAGCGGGCAGACCTCCACGCCGCAGGCGGAGAGCACGGGAATGGCGGTCGTGAGCGCACATTTCCCGAACCCCGAGATGTCGTGCATGGCCGCCACGCGCTGGAGTGCCGGTGTATCTGTCATAGTTTGACCCTCTTTTGTTTTACGATTATCCCCTATATTTTATCACGTGCCGATTTTTGTGCAAGAAAAAACACGCTGCCTTTTGTTTCCGGCCGGCTGGACGCGGCAGAGGCTTGTCCAAAGGGGCAGCGGCGCCGGTCGCGCTGCAAACGGGGCGGGCCCGGCAGCGCTAGACGGCGCGTATCACGCCGCAGGCAATCCGTTCCCCCGCGTTACCGGCCGGCTGCGAATGGTAGTCGTCGGGGCGTATGTGCAGCATCGCCGTACGGCCTATGACCTCGTCGGGGCGGAACCGGTCCGTGTAAACGGTCATGTTCGCATAGCCGCGGTTCGGGTAGACGGTGGGCAGGTCGCCCGCGTGCAGGGGATGGGGGCGGTTTTTCGGATTATAATGCCCGCCGGCCGCGCGGAAGGGTTCCGGCGGGCGCGGCGAACCGCAGGCGCCTCCCTCATGGATGTGGAAAGCAAAGGGGCCCACGCGGTTTTTTGGGTCCTCGGAAAGGCGCAGTTCGGGCAGGCCGCTGACCACGATGGATACCATCGTGCCCGAGTGCGCGGGATAAAACCGCACGATTCCCCTTATTCTGTGCGCTAAATGGCTGCCGTGGAGTTCGGCTGCGGCGATGGGCCTGGGCATCCGTTCGGCCGCGTTGGACGTCTTCATGGGGACAGCCTCCTTATGGGTTCTCGTATAGGATATGCGCATGTTTCCCCGCTTGTTAAAAGAAGACGCCGGTACATTATCGGCCGGTAAGGCGCCGGTTACCGCCAAATTGGAGCGGATTTGAAGACGTGAGCGGCAGCCCCCAACGCTCCTTCATGGTTGACTGAAATTTGGCGTGCGGTCACGCCGCTTTTCGGTTTGAAAATGCAGGAGGGGGCTGTCGGGCGTTGCCGGTACGTACGGCCTTACCGCCTGATGAACATCTGCGTCCAGTAATTCGTGCCGGTGCTGTCGGTTGCCAGGCCGATGCCGATCTGCGTATAATTGTTGCTGAGTATGTTCGCGCGGTGCCCTGGGCTGTTCATCCAGCCCTGGACCACCGCCGAGGCGCTGAGACGGCCTTTTGCGATGTTTTCGCCCGCCGCGGAATACCATATGCCGAAAGCCGATATCATCTGGAACGGCCCGCCGTAGACGGGGGAAGTGTGGCTGAAATACCGGTTGTCGCGCATGTCGGCGGATTTGTAGCGCGCGACCCGTGAAAGCTCCCAGTTGCTCTTGAGCGCGGGGAGGCCGTATTTGCTGCGCTGGGCGTTGGTCAGGCGGATGGCTTCCGCCTCGATGGCCTTTATATCGTCGATGTTCGGGATCGTCACCTTGTCGCCCGGATAGATCAGGTCGGGGTTCTTGAACTGGGGATTCGCGCCGATGATCTCGGAGAGGCCGATCTGGTATTTTACGGCGATCTTCCACAGGCTGTCGCCTCTCTTAACGGTGTAGATGTCGTGTGCCGCCAGCACGGTCCCCGTGAAAAAGGTCGTGACCAGGACTGTCAGGATAATCCATAGCTTCGTTTTTTTCAAGCCGTGTCCACCTCCTTAACATACGTTTTCCTTAAGGGAAAGGAAATATGGATGCATATTATGCCAGCAGGCGGGGGCGATGGTTATGTTTCACAATGCGTGAACCTATAATTTATACGGCTTATACGGCGGAAAACGAACGCAGGCGCATGATGATCGATTCAGTGCTGAGGGGAGCCGGCCTGATCGGCGGACCGGGCGGAGATTTTAACCGGCTTTAGTCCCCGTTTCTTTCATACAGAAATGACAAACGATTCCCGCCCCGCATCGTTTCGTATCCCCTTAACAGGGTCTTTTCCGGTCTTCAGCCGGTCACACATGGCACATCCATACAATATACTATACTAAAGGAACATCATAAGCGGCGCATGAAAATGAAACCAACGAAAGAGGGTGGTGTGGCAATGGATGTCGAAGAATTGTCCAGGGACGAGCTGATAAAACTCGCCAAAGCCGCACAACGGCAGCGTGAGGCACAGCAGAAATACTATGCGGCCAACAAAGACAGGATCACGGCCGCTCAGCGCAGATATTACCAGGCAAACAAAGAACGCATTGTACAGGCGAAACGCAAATACTATGCTGAGAACAGGGAGAAAGTGCTCCAAAGCAGGCGGGAACAACGGGAAAAACGCAAGCGCGAAGCGGTCCGCAAACTGTTGAGCACGGCCCAGGACGTGAACGAAGCGTTGAAAAACACCAACAAATCCTGAAATAGAAAAGCCTGCCCCGAATCGAGCAGGCTTTACATAATCTCTTTAGGCCCCGTTTTCCCCCAAACTCCTACGGTCCGAGCACGCAGGCGGCTACGCGCGCGCCCATCTCTTGGGTGGTGACACATGGCCCGCCCGCCGCGATGTCGGGCGTGTGAAGCCCCTCGTCAAGCACTTTTTTAACGGCGTCTTCGATGGCCGCGGACGCTTCGGTCATGCCGAAAGAGTGGGTGAGCATCATCGACACCGACAGCACGGCGGCCAGCGGATTGGCCACGGATTTCCCGGCGATGTCGGGGGCCGAGCCGTGCACCGGTTCGTACAGTCCCGTGCCGCTGCCGATCGAAGCCGAGGGCAGCATGCCGATCGAGCCGGTGATCTGGCTTGCCAGGTCGGAGAGGATGTCGCCGAACATGTTGGACGTCACGACCACGTCGAACTGGTGCGGATTGCGCACGAGCTGCATCGCGGCGTTGTCCACATACATGTGTTCGAGAGCGATGTCGGAATACTCCGCGTGCAGCCGCGTCACTGTCTCGCGCCAGAGCCGCGAGGACTCGAGGACGTTTGCCTTGTCGACCGAGCAAACGCGGCGGGATCGTTTGCGCGCGCTGTTAAAAGCCACCCGCGCGATGCGTTCTATCTCGGGCGCCGTATACAGTTCCGTATCGAACGCGGCTTCCGCGCCGTCCTTTTTGATGCGCCCGCGCTCCCCGAAGTAGATGCCGCCCGTGAGCTCACGCACGATCAGGATGTCCAGATGACCGCCCAGGATTTCGGGCCTGAGAGGCGAGGCGCCGATCAGCGCCCCGTGCACGATGGCCGGGCGGAGGTTTGCGAACAGGCCCAGCCCCGCGCGTATGCCGAGGAGCCCCGCTTCCGGCCGCAGGGCGCCTTCGAGGCCGTCCCATTTGGGTCCGCCGACGGCGCCCATCAGCACGGCGTCGCAGCTTTTGCAGGTCGAGAGCGTCTGCTCCGGAAGCGGCGCGCCGGTCCGGTCTATCGCGCATCCGCCGATGAGCCCTTCTTCGGTCGAAACCGTGAAGCCGAAGCGTTTCGCGGCCGCGTCCAGGACCCGCACGGCCTCTTTCGTGACCTCGGGACCGATGCCGTCGCCAGGCAGGAGGGCGATCCGCATATGATCCATATTGATTATTCCCCCTTCAGTTTTCTTATCATGCGCCGGCTTGATTTTCGCCATGCGTCAGCCGGCGGGCTTTACCGGATTCTGGAGCTCGTGGTCGGAAAGAGCGCGGTTGACCGCGTTGAGATAGGAGCGCACGGACGATTCGATGATGTCGGTGCTGATGCCCTTGCCGGCGTAGGTGTTCCCGTTGAAGGACACGCGCGTGGAGACTTCGCCCAGCGCGTCCTTGCCTTCCGTAACGGCCCGGATAACATACGACTCAAGGACCATATCTGCGCCGATACAGCGGTCGATCGCGTGGTAGCACGCGTCGATGGGTCCGTCGCCCACCGCCGCCTCGCTGACGATCTCGCCCTTGTACCTGAGCGTGACGCTTCCGATAGGCATAATCGTATTGCCCGACTGGATCTGGAACGAAACCAGTTCGTATATCTCGGGGACATCGACGAGTTCCGTGCCCACGAGCGCCTCGATGTCGCGGTCGGTGACGTCCTTTTTGCGGTCGGCCAGATTCTTGAATTTCGCGAAGGCCTCGTCGATCTCCCCGGCCGTGAAGCTGTATCCCAGGTCCTTGAGCCTCTGCGCGAAGGCGTGGCGGCCCGAGTGTTTGCCCAGCACGATGCCGGATTCGGTTATGCCCACCGATTCGGGCGTCATGATCTCGTAGGTGCTCGCGTTGGCCAGCACTCCGTGCTGGTGGATGCCCGCTTCGTGCTTGAACGCGTTCGCTCCCACGATGGCCTTGTTGATCTGTACGTCCACGCCCGTGATGCTGGCCACCATGCGGCTGACGCGGGTGATGCGCTCGGTCTTGATGTTGTGGCCTATCTTGTAATAGTTCGGACGCGTGGCCAGGCCCATCACGATCTCTTCGAGCGCGGCGTTGCCCGCGCGTTCGCCCAGCCCGTTAATGGTGCATTCGACCTGGCGCGCGCCGCTCATTACGCCCGCGAGCGAATTTGCGACTGCCAGGCCCAGGTCGTTGTGGCAGTGCACGGAAATCACGGCTTTTTCGATGCCTTTGACGTTTTCGCGGATGCCCTTGATTAGCGCGGCGAACTCCTCGGGCGTCGTGTAGCCGACGGTGTCCGGGATATTGAGGGTGGTCGCGCCCGCTTCAATGACCGCCTGCAGCACTTCGTAGAGGAATACGGGGTCGGACCGCGTCGCGTCCTCGGGCGAGAACTCGACGTCCGCACACAGGCTGCGTGCGAGCGCGACCGAATCTGCGGCGCGGCGGAGCACGTCGTCGGGCTGCATCCGCAGCTTGTATTCCATGTGTACGGGCGACGTTGCGATAAAGGTGTGGATACGCGGCTTCTTCGCGTCCTTGAGCGCATCCCAGCCGCGATGGATGTCGCCCTTTACGGCCCGGCACAGCGCCGCCACGGAGCACTGCACGTGGTCGCAGATTCCTTTTACGGCTTCGTAGTCGCCCGGGGACGCAGCGGGGAAGCCGCCTTCGATGCAGTCGACGCCCAGTTCTTCGAGCTGGCGGGCTATTTCGATCTTCTCCTGGAGATTGAGGTTCACTCCCGGCATCTGTTCGCCGTCGCGCAGCGTCGTATCGAAGATATAGATTTTCTCCTTCATCATACTACCTCCTTTTGGTTTAAAAAACAAAACCTCCGTCCCAATTAGGACGAAGGATTCTTCGCTGTACCACCTAATCGTGTTCCTGCCGAAAAGCAAACGCACGTGTTTTGCAGATACGGAAAGAAGCGCGGCGTTCTTTCGATATCGCTCCCCCTGTAACGGCGGGGATTTCCGTCCGGGCCTACTCGCGCCTTAGCGCTTTTAGCCGGAAGCTCCGGGATGAGGTCTCGAATGCGCTTCATACGACGATTTGCACCAGACATCGTCTCTCTGGATCTTTTCGGCACAAACGGGGATTCCTATCATCGCTGACATTATGGAATTTCTGGTATGATACCACGGAGCGTTTGGCGTTGTCAACAGCGATTTCGCTTCGCTCCGGATTAACGCAGGAAATCGGGGGCCGTAACATTTTTCCTGAGGTCTTCGTCCGTCTGAAGCATTTTTAAAAACACCCGGACCATCTCCGCGTCGAACTGCGTGCCGGCGCCCTGTTCAAGCTGACGGATGGCGGCCTGCAGGCTGAGTTGCGAGCGGTAGTGGCGGTCGGAGGTCATCGCGTCGAACGCGTCGGCGATCGAGATGATGCGCGCGAGGTAATTGATCTGGTCTCCCTTAAGGCCGTCCGGGTAGCCTTCGCCGTCGATGCGCTCGTGATGCTGCCGGACCAGCGGGACCACATTCTGGAACATCGAGACGGCCGAGAGGATATGCGCGCCCTTGAGCGGGTGCTTCTTGATCTCTTCGTATTCGCCGTGTTCCAGCGTGTCGCTCTTGAGCAGGATGTCGTCGGAGGTCCCTATTTTGCCTATGTCGTGGAAATAGCCGGCGATGCGCAGGTTCTCCAGGTCGGTGCCGGTGAGCGAGAGTGCCCGGCCGAGCTTGGTCGCATAATAGGCTACGCGGTCGGAGTGGCCCCTGGTATAGACGTCCTTGGCGTCGACGGCCAGCCGCAGCACCTCGATCGTATCCATGTACCTCGTTTTAAGCTGGGCGTAGGTCTGGTTGAGTTCGTCGTTTTTTATGTTGACCAGCGAATGCAGAAAGGCGTTGTTGATCGAGGAAGCCGCCTGGTTCGCGTACAGGGCCAGCAGCTGCGTGCCTTCCGTGGAATGCAGCCCTTCGACGTAGAGGACGCCTATGGAGTTGAGATATTCGTTTTCCAGCGGGAAGATGGTGCCGTTCTCCATTTCGACCCGTTTTCCGTTGGTGCGCGCAAAGCCGATGTTTTCCATCATGATGGGGTCGAGCATCTCCGTGAACCGGTTGATCGGCACATGGTACGCGCCGATGCCCCGGAAGATGCTCTTGTTTGCGTTGCCCGATTCGGCGAGGTCGTCGATGAGGATGAACGCGTCCTTGCTGTTGACCAGGGGGAGTATCTGCCTGAGTATCTCCTCGAGGATGTTCCCGATTGGCTGGAGCTGGTAGATTTTCGGCACGGCGCCCAGTATGCTGTTGAGCCCGTCGCGGAACTTTTGTATTGTGCGCATTTGTCCAATCGATTTAATACCGGACTCGACAAGTAACAGCAACTGATCCAGCCGGTCGCTCTTCTCGCAGTAGGCCTGGATGTCCAGCGCCTTGATGGTGCTCAGCGGCGGCGCGAGGTCCTTGTGGCCCGTGAGCAGCAGGATATAGAGTTCCTTGTTGGTCTTGCGAATCATTTCGACGACGGCGTCGCCGTGCAGCGGCTCCATGAAATAGTCCAGGATGAGCAGGTCGTAATGGTTTTGGGAAAGTTCCTCAAGCCCGTCCATGGGGTTAATAAAGCCTTTGCTTGCATATCCGTTGCGTTGCAGCAAAGCGGAGACGCTGTCGATGATGCCTTGTTCGTCATCGATTACCATGATGCTGATTTCGTTGTTGATGGGCGCATAGGGCCTTTTGCGCATCTGCCTTTACTCCTTTCCGGTATCGAACGGGGGGAGGGAGATGTAGAATGTCGTGCCTTTCCCCAGTTCGGTATCGAACCACATGTTTCCGCGGAACATCCCCTTTATGGTGCTGTAGGACATGTAAAGGCCAAGGCCGGTGCCGTGCTTGCCTTTCGTCGTGATCATTTCCTTGAACAGCAGGTCCCTGACCTTGTCGCTGATGCCCTTTCCATGGTCGCTTATGGCGATGAGCGTGCCTTCGGCCTGTTTCGAAACTCTTATCTCGATCGTGCCTTCCCGTCCTTCATACGACTGAATGGCGTTTATGATGATGTTGTCGAGTATCTGGACCAGGCTGTTGATGTCTCCGCGGATCAGGGTTTTCTGGTCTACTTCGATGTATTTTTTCAGGTGACAACAGTTTTTGATGAGTTCGTGCTTCATCAAAATATCGACGCGCTTCAACAGGGACCCTACGGTGAACGAACCCTGCGTGTCGATATTGAACTGTGCCGCCTGATCCTTTACCGTCGTAATAATATCGGACATGTATGCCATATGCGTCTTCATCTTCATGAGCCAGTCGTGCATTTCCTCCGCGATCTCGTGGTGGTCCTGAGTCGTGACTTCTTTATCCTCGATGGAGTCGTCGTATTCCTTCACGAGATACTGCAACTGGTCTATTCCGCCGGAAACGGAGAAGATCGGCGTTTTCAGGTTATGCGCTATGCCGCCGATGAGTTGGCCCAGCGAAGCCAGGCGCTGCCTTTCGAGCAAAACGGCCTGGTTTTCCTGGATCGTGTTGAAATCCTTCACATGCTGCGTTATATCCTTGAGCAGTATGATGATCGCGATACAGTGTTTGCCCGAAACGATAGGCGTGAACTCTATGGTGAAGTACATCTCGCTGTCGTTAAGCTCAAAATGGTGTTCTATTGATATCGTTTGCTGCGATTGAGCGGCTTTCCTGATGATGTCCATAAGCTTATCCGGGTCGATGCCCAGCGAAGGGGTATCGACAATTACATTATACAGGTTATTGTGTCTTTGTATAGCGATTACCGACGAAAAACTGTCTTTTAACGTTTTGTTATAGTCGATGATGTTCATATCCGGATCGATCACGATATAGCCATCCGATATCCGGTTCACAATGGTCTGCAGCGCGACGGGCGTGACCTTGAGCAGGTTGAAGCGGGTCATCGCAAAGACGTATAGCGTGATGGTTATGGAAAAGGCGGTCGGTGTCGAGTAAATCGTGAAGCCGGGTACCCCCAGCGTGTAGCAGATATTCACCACCAACGGTATGAAGGTGCCCGCGGTGACGAGGAAGGCCTGCGGCGAAAGCCGCCCGAGGTTTTTGATCGCGAACCTGATAAGATAGAAAATGCCGCCCAACAGGCACGCATAGGAATAGAAGGAATGTACGTAAAAATAGGGCCCGATCTCCACCGGAACGCCGGGAGCGGGCGAGTAACTGACGTAAAACAGGTGGTGGAGGTCGTTTGTGAAAACCATGATGATCGTTATCACGGGGATGATGAACAGGAGCAGTTCCTTCCAGGAAAACGGGTGGTCGGCATGCACATAATGGTAACAAATCAGCAGAAAACTCACGGGTGTGAGGCATATGCCGAAATATACAATGCTTTCGAAAATCAGATATATTTGATTTCCCTCATTGAAGAAGACCACCTCGAGCATTACGGCGACCGACCAGATGATCAGTTCGACCATAGATATTAAGAACAGGTAGTGCAGGACTTTTTTGTTTCTGGATGTAAGGATAAAGAAAAAAAGGAAGAAGATCAGCAACGTCGTTGCGAACAACAGGATGAATGAACTATCCAGCAAACCTGATCCCTCCTAATGCGCGAACAGCAGCGAATGAACGAACGATCGGATGTATTCGATATCCGGGCGGGGCCATTCGAAACCCGCGAGCGACAGGCACTCTTTCGTGTTTGTGGACGCGGGAACGATAAGGGGCACGGGCATATCCGAGCCCGCTTCGGCCATGATCCCGGACAGGCCCTCGAGATCGCCCTTCCTGCTCAGGTCCTTGAGCAGGGCCCCGAACGCCTCGTTGGAGACGGTATCCACGTTTACTCCTTCGGCACGCATTGCACCGACCAGGTCCGAAACCGTCATATCGTGCGGATTGTAAACATGGAATACGCGCATGGTCATACCGTCGAGACGGGAAAGGGCGAGTATGGCCTGGGCGCATTTGTCTACGGGGGTCATTTCCAGCGTGGCGGCGAGCATCCCCATCGGGACGCATCCCAGCGAAGCGAGCGAGCGGATCCTTTGCGCGAACGCGTTTGCGTGCGGGTTGATCTGGAACTTCGCGTCCTCATACCGGCATGTCAGGTTGCCCACGCGGAAGATCCGCGCATCCAGCCCGCGGCTGATGGCATCAAGCACTGCGCCTTCGGCTAGGAATTTCGTTTTTACGTATTCATTATCCAAATAATTTTGGCCGATATAATAGCAGTCCTCGGAAAAAATGCCGTTTTTACCGGGATCGTCCGCGTAACGTGTCCCCGAAACGCTGATGGTCGATACGTGCATCAGGGAGGCTCCCGCCTGTTCGCAGAACGCAACGACGTTTTCCGTCCCTGTTACGTTGACCTGGGTAAACAGCTCGGCGCGCCCGATGTGGCTGGTCAGCGCCGCGCAGTGTATCACGGTGGAAACGCTTTTGCCAAGGGCTTCCCATTCTTTTTTATGGATGCCCAGGTACCGGGAGGACACGTCGCCCTGCACGAGCCGGATGCTTTGCATGAGCCGCTCAGAACGTTCGGCGCCGAAATAGAAGGCCAGGGTCTGTTGCAGGCGCTGTGTGCTCTCGATGTGCTTGTTGTCCCGCACAAGACAGTATACGGTACTGCCGCAAGCTGTAATCAGTTCGTAAAGTATATGAACCCCCAGGTACCCCGTTGCGCCGGTGAGCATGACGCGATCGAGCTTTACGCCGCAAAGAGGCTTGTCCGCGCGGTTGACGGCAACGTTCTTTTTTGCTTCCGGCCCCTGTTCGCCACCCTGAATTTTGGGCACTTGGCCTATTGCGTTGCAGACGGCGCGCAGCGTTTGCAGGTCGTAGAAATCCTGCGTGCGTATCGTCCAGTCGTATTGCAGTATGGCGGCCTGGACGCGGATGACGTCCAGCGAGGAACCGCCCAGTGCAAAGAAGTTATCGTCAGGGCTGATGTTTTTCACGCCCAGTATCTTCGACCATATCCGACGCATAATTCGTTCGTTTTTAGTAAGCGGTACGCGCGTTTGGGAAGAAGTATGAACCACGTCTTCAATGGACGGCTCTGGCAAAGCTTTCCGATCGATCTTACCGTTCGAGGTGAGCGGAATGTTGTCCAACTCGATCAGGCGAGAGGGGATCATATAAGCCGGAAGTTGTTTGCCGAGATGCTCGCGTAACTCCAAAAGATCTACCGGTTGCGACGCAGTAAAATACGCCGCTAAATATTTATCGGTATTTGCACCGAAATCCTTTACGACGGATTCGACAATTTTCGGGAAAGAACGGATCGTTGTCTCGATTTCTCCCAACTCGATACGATGGCCGTGAATTTTCACCTGATAATCCACGCGTCCCAGCATCTCTAAATCTCCGGAAGAATTCAGCCTGCACACATCGCCGGTACGGTACATGATATCTCCGGGAACGAACGGATCCGGAAGAAACCTTTCTTTTGTAAGCTTCTCCCGGTGTATGTAACCTACACTTACGCCGATACCGCTGATATACCCTTCACCCGGTACCCCGGGCGGCACGAAATTCTGATGCTTATCCAGGACATACATGCGCATGTTGAGGATCGGACGTCCGATGGTGATCCGGGAACTCTTAGTAAGGTTTTTGACCGTGCAGTATACGGTTGCTTCGGTTGGCCCATACCAGTTAATGATCCGCGCTTTTGTATGACGTTTGAGAAGCTTAAGCAGTGATAGAGGAACCGGTTCCCCGCCAAGGGCAATGATACGTAAACGGGAAATGGCTTTTTTAAAGGACGGATCACTCATCATTAAAAGCATGCGCGTAGGCGTGGCCTGTATGTAAGCGGCCTTTTGGGTATTAAGCAAATCTGCCACAAGATGCGGTTGCTTTGATTCTTCGTCCGAACTCAGTACAACGGTACAAGCGCAGAATAAGGGAACAAGCGTATCTTCAACGAAAATATCAAATGCAACGGTCGTTATGGATACGCAGATATCTTCCGCACGAAAATTATGCACCCGCTTTGCTCCTTCATAATAGTTCAGCAGCGAAACCCGTGCTATGGCAACCCCCTTTGGGAGGCCGGTCGAACCCGACGTATAGATTACGTACGCCAAATCCCCGTGTGATTCGGGTATACAGGGATTTGCAGCGTCCTCATAAAGCAGGATGCTGTCTGTATTCACGGTTGTTGCCAGGCATCCGTCGAAATCCGGGCAGTCTGTTAATAGAACCTTCGCCTGGCTATCCGATAAAACGAATCGGATTCGCTCTTTCGGATACTCGGGGTCAATGGGCAGATATGCCGCACCAGCCTTTAAAACGCCCAATATGCCCGCGACCAGATCGAACGAGCGGCGCAGGCACACGGCCACGATTTCGTTCCTTTGTACGCCCAGGCCGATGAGATGCCGCGCAATTTGGTTGGCGCGATCGTTCAATTGTGCGTATGTCAGAGATTTCCCGTCCATGATGAGCGCAGGTTTTTCAGGGTGCTCGTATACGCGCTGCTCAAACAGGCTCTGAATGCTTTTCGTGCTATCCAGCTCATATTTTTCGAAATTCATCCAGGTAAGTTCATGTATTTCCTCGGGCGTGAGCACCTGAACCTGCTGTAAGGGTATTTGCGGTTGCTCCGTCAGAGTGTGGAGCAGGTTGCAAAGGTGCCCGGCCATTCGGCGGATCGTCTTCCGTTTGAACAGCGCGGTGTTGTATTCGAGTTCGCAGCGCAGGGAGCGCGCGTTGTCGTATACTTCCAGCGTCAGGTCCAGCTTCGCGGTGCCGGGATCGAACGGGCAGAGGCTGACCTTGAGGCCCTCCGTCTGAGGGAACGTATTGCTCACATTCTGCAGGACCAGCATCGTATCGAACAGGGGGTTGCGGCTCAGGGAACGCGCGATGCCAAGGTCGTTCACGATCAGATCGAGGGGATAATCCGCGTTTTGTAAAGCCATAAGGCAGTTTTCGCGCACGGTGCTGAGGAATTCCCCGAAGGTCATGTCGCTCCTCGGGAAACTGCGTATCGGAAGCGTGTTGACAAACATCCCGGGCATGTCTTTGAGTTCGTCGCGCGTGCGTCCGGCCACAGGGACGCCTACCACGATGTCTTCCTGTGACGTGTATTTGTAGAGGAACACGTTGTATACCGCGAAGAACAGCATGAAAAGCGTCACGCCCTGCCCCTGCGCAAAGTTTCGCAGCTTCTCCGAAAGCGATTCGGGGAGTGTAAAGCGGACGCGCGCGCCCGCAAACGTTTGCAGCGCGCCGCGCGGGCGGTCCGTATGTAGGTTCAGCAGCGGCACCCCGTCGCCGAGCGCGGATTTCCAGTATGCCCCCTGCTTTTTGCCCGCCTCCGAAGCGAGGAAGTCGAGGTGCCATATCGTATAATCCTTGTATTCGATATCTCTGCCAAGCGGGAGTTTGTTGCTGTAAAGGGCGAAGAGTTCCTTAAGCAGTATATCCATGGAGTGCCCGTCGCAGACGCTGTGGTGGATGTTGATATAGAGGATATGGCTCTGCTGCCCCCTGCGGAGCAAGGTTGCGCGCAACAGCGGCGGCACGGACAGGTCGAACGGCCTGTTCAGGTTTTTAAGCGCCGAGCGCAGGCCCGCGGCCGGGCAGTCGTCGACTTCCAGGCTGAAATCGACATGTTTGCGTATCTGCTGGCAAAGCCTGTTCCCGTGCATCACGAACCCTGTGCGAAGGACCCCGTGGCGCCGGATCAGGGCTTGGAAAGCCTTTTCCAGGGCCGCTACGTCCAGCGGACCGGTGATTTTGAGCGCGAGCGGGATGTTATAGACCGTCTGCGACCCGTCCCCGATCGAGAGCACGTACATGCGCATCTGCGCGGGAGAGGCGGGGTAATACCGCCGCGCGGGAACGGGCCGGACCGGCCTGTAGTCCTGCTTGTCGGCGCTGTCGATGCACTCGGCGCATGCCTTGAGGGAAGGCGCGCGGTACATGTCTTCTAGCGAGATGTCGACATGGAAGGTGTTCTGCACTTCGCCCATCGCGGCGACGATGTTGAGCGAATCGCCTCCGATGTCGAAGAAGCTGTCGTTGCGCCCTATGGGGTGGACTTTGAGGATCCGGCTCCAGATGGAGGCGAGGGCCTTTTCGGTTTCGGTGGCGGGCGGATCGAAGTCGTCGACGACGGTGGTGATCGCATGTTTTAGCGGGTCGGGCAGGCGCTTTTTGTCCAGCTTCCCGCTGAAATTGAGCGGGAGTTCGTCGAGAACGACGAAATAGGACGGGATCATATAGCCGGGCAGGTCGCGCGAGAGCACCGTGATGAGTTGCGAACGGGTGGGGAGGTCGCTGCCGCAGATGTATGCGCAAAGGTATTTTCGGCCGTTTTCGTCCGCTCTCCGGTCGACCACCGCGCAGGAACGGACGCCTTGGACCTGGGACAGGCGGTTTTCGATCTCGCCCAGCTCGATCCTGTACCCCCTGATTTTTACCTGATGGTCTACACGGCCCAGGAATTCGATGTCGCCCAGCGGATACCAGCGCGCCAGGTCCCCCGTGCGGTACATTTTCTCGCCCGGGGCGAACGGGTTGTCCACGAAAGCGGCGGCAGTGAGTTCGGGACGGTTGACATAGCCGCGCGCAAGGCCGCGGCCGCCGATGTAGAGTTCCCCGTAAACGCCGATGGGCACGGGGTTCTTATGCGCGTCGAGTATGTATATCTTCGTGTTGGGCATCGGCTTGCCTATATTGACGCTCCTGCTGTCCGTGAGGTCTTTGCAGGTCGCGGCGATGGTGATTTCCGTCGGCCCGTAAAAATTTAGGATGCGGGCGCCTGTGCAGGCTTTGATCTTGCGAAGGAGCGCATCGGGGAGCACGTCGCCGCCCAGCATGATCTCGCGGACGTGGGGCAGGTACTTCCGGGCGAGTTCATCGCTCAGGAGAAGCTGCATGCGCGACGGCGTGAACATGAGCTTGTTTACTTTGTTTTTCTCCAGGAGCCGGGCCAGCTTGCGCGGGATCGACGTTTCGTGTTCCGCCGCCAGCACCAGCGTCGCGCCGCTGACCAGCGTCGGGAGCGACTCCATGATGAACAGGTCGAACGAGATGGAAGCGGCGCAGAGCACGCGGTTTCCGGGGGAAAAATCCATGATGGAACAGAGCGAATACAAGAAATGGACGATCGAACGGTGCTCGATTGCAACGCCCTTGGGCATGCCTGTAGACCCTGAAGTATAGATGACATAGGCCAGATCTTCCGGTTTGATGCGCACCTTGGGCGAAGTCCCTTTCAGTCCCCGGATCGTATCGGTCGTGAGGATTTCGATACTGAGGTCCTGGCGAAAGTGGTCACGGAGCCTTTCGGAGAGCAGCAGCGCACGCGCGCCGCAGTCTTCGAGCATGTAGGAGACCCTCTCGGCGGGCAGTTCGGGGTTGATGGGCAGGAACGCGCAGCCCGCCTTAAGCACGCCGAGTATGCATACGGGAAGGTCGAGCGAACGGTCGACCATCACGCCCACGATGCTGTCCGGGCCCCTGCCCGTCGCCCGCAGCCTCCTTGCGAGCGCCCCGGCCCTTGCGTCGAGCTTGGCGTAGGTGAGGGAGCTTTCGCCGGCGATAACGGCGACGGCTCCGGGAGAGCGCATCACCTGCGCCTTCCAGAGATCGGCCAGGGATTCGCCTTCTGGAAACTCGGTTTTGGTATCGTTGAACCGGTTCATGATGCGGTCGGCTTCCTCGGCCGTGAGCATATTGAGCCGGGCAAGGTTCTTTTCGGGGTGTGCGAGCACGTCGTTGATGATGCAGAACATGTGCTCGTGGATGTATTCGATCTCTTTGAGGGAAAACAGAGGAACGTGATGGTCGTAGTCCATGATGAACCTGCCTTCGCCCTCGTGGTCGTCCACGTGAATGCTCAGCGACGTGACCTGATGGCCGGAAAAATGCCACCGCCCTTCTTCGGTGAAAGCCCTTGTCTTCTTGTCGAACATCGCATTCTGGTAGGACAGGGTAATGTCGTAGAGCGATTCGAGGCCCTTGTGTGTTTTACGGAGGTCCTGCAACAGCAGGTTGTACGGATACTTCTGGTGCTTGAGCACGGACAACCAGGCGTTCGAGACCGTCTGCATGAATCTGTCGAAAGGCAGGTTTTCATCGATCTCGATGCGCACAGGGACGGTGCTCACATACATGCCGATCGACGTTTTTGAGGCCGGAGTGGTACGGTTGACCACCGGAGCGCCCACGACGATGTCGCGTTTGCCGGTTATCCGGAAGATGTAGGCGCTCAGCGCGCTCATGAAGAAGGTGAAGATGGATTTGTTCGTCTGCCGGCAATACGCCCTGATCTGTTCGGACAGTTTCGCCTGCAGCATGAACGCCTTGCGCCGGGCCCGCGTCCCATAGTAGGTTTCTTTTTTCTCTTTTAACACGGTGGGCTCGGGCGGGGATTCGAAACGCCGGTTCCAGAACTGCCTGTCCATGACAAAACGCTTTGATTCCAGATACTTCCGTTCGTTGTGGATGTAATCGATATACGATCCCGGCGGGTCCTGGTTGAGGGGTTCGCCCGAGAGCAGCGCGCGATAATTGTCGATCACTATGCCGGAAGCCAGGACCAGGGAAAACCCGTCGGACATGATATGGTGCACCTTCGCATACAGCGCGCCTTTGCCGCCGGGCAACTTGATGATCGCGAAATAATACAGGCGGGAATCGAGCATGGTCATCGGCGCCGCAGTCTGCGCCTGGTCCCACTCGAAAAGCTGGCGGAGGCCGGAGGAGCTGAAATCGATGACGTCGATATTTTGGTCCGTAAACGGGGCTATGTATTGGAAGGGGACGCCGTTGACCTCCGTTATGCGCAGGCGGATCGTGTCGTTCTTTTCGATGAACGCCAGCACGGCTTTTTCTATGTACTCAAGGTTAAGCTTTCCCTTGATCTTTAGGGTGCCCGCGATATTCCACATGCTGGTGCCCGGATGAAGTTTTTCGCTGTACCAGATACGGCGCTGCGGGTGTGAGAGCGGGTAAAGGGTTTTTTCTTCCTTCATGCAAACCACCTTGATACGTTTTTTGATACGGGATCAAAAATCATCCAGTTCGTCCAGGACCGGCATTTTAACGGCTGCGGGGAGCGTGCCGCAAGCGAGGCAGGCGGCGGCCTGGTAGCCGCTCCAAAGGGAATAGAGTCCGAATGTATACCCCGGCACATTGAAAACGACGGCATCGCCTTTAAGCGTGAAGGACAGGGACCGAAGCTCGCAGGCTATGCCCTGGCCGGTCTGCTTGAGATAACTCTCCTTGAGCGTCCAGATCCTGAAAAAGAACCCGTCTTTGTCGGTGCTGCCGCTGAAAGCCGCCAGTTCGGATTCGGACATGACCCGCCTGGCCAGCGCCGGCTCGACCCGGCGTACGCGCTCCACGTCCGCTCCGACAGGCGCGCCGTGGACAGCGCAAAACGCGGCCGCGCCCGAATGGCTCAGGCTGAAGTGCGGGGCGACGAGGCCCGTGAAATACGGTTTGCCCGCCGGGGTGCGGGCCAGCTTCAAGGATTGCGCGTCCACGCCGCAGGCGTCCCTTATTGCGTACAGGAGCAAACGCCTCGTGCACAAACGGGTCGCCGCGTCCTGGGGGTTGCGTTGGTCGAGGATGCGCGCGCGCGTTTCCCCGTCGAGCCAGCGGAGCCAGCGCGAAGCGGGGAGTTCTTTCAGCGAAGGCGGCGCCTTGACGGCGTAGAGATGCGCCGTCATATTGCTGATTCATCGCCCCGGATCGCAAACCGGCATTTTTCCTCCGATATGCCCCGGGCGGATTCCGGCCTGAAAACGAAAACCTGTGCGGCCGGGCCCGGCAGACCGGCGCAAAATCCGTTGAGGTCGGGCTGATGCGCGGCATCGATTTTTGTAAAACATACGATTTTTTTGTAAAACAGCATGTTATATTACCTTTCGGACGTTTGAAATTCCTGTAACGGTTGATATTCTCTGCATGGTCATGTGTGCAAAACACGGCCATATGGGATTCGTCTGGTATGACGCACACAGGATCGATTTGTTTTGCGGCATGATACATACATAACCCGCATACTAATATAATACTGTTTTTAGAAATAATTGCAATATTATGCCGCAAAACGACGGACGATCCGAGCTAGTCGGCGGCGTTTTCGCAGCCGTATCGTCCTTTTAGCAGGAATTCGGAGAGTTCCTTGGGCGTGCTTGCGATATAGTCCGGGCCGGCGGCTTCGAGGAATTCGCGCGTACGATATCCCCAATCCACGGCGATCGTGAGCATATCGGCGTTCCTGCCGGTATGGATGTCGCCGTCCGAATCGCCGATGAACGCGCATTCCTGCGGCGCTGCTCCCGACAGGCGCGCGCAGGCAAGGGCGTCTGTGGGGTCGGGTTTTTCCGTCGAACCCTCGCGTTCCCCCATTATGGCGAGGAAGGTGATTTCGGGGAAGAAGGCTTTGGCCAACAGCTTTGCCTGGTGATCGGCCTTGTTGGTTACGATACAGAGCGCGATATCGTTGTTGGCGAGCGTCTTCAACAGTTCCGGGACGCCTTCGAAGGGCCGGGTGCAGGCCGTCAGGTGCTCGTCATAGTGTTTGAGCGCGAGCCTGAGCATCGCGTCCACGTTTTGCCTGGTACGGGCTTGCTCGGGCATCGCCAGGGTCATCAGGTTTGTTACGCCGTTGCCGATAAAAGCCTTGTAGTTTTCTATTGGATGCACGGGAAACCCGAGGATGGACAGGGCATAGTTTCCGGCGTTTGCGATGTCCTCAAACGTATCTGTGAGTGTTCCGTCCATGTCGAAGATGCATGTTTTTATCACTGTTGTCCCTCCTGGCGGTGTCTTTTTCATATAGATTACCACGGAAACCGCCGCCAATAAAGCAAAAGATCGGCAACTCTCCCTGTCAAGTGCCTGTTGGATGAACTGCCCGATCATGGTATTCTTAGTTATAAGTACTATTCACACCCGAACCAGACGACACCTTTTCCCCGCGAGGCACGGGCGCCGTCCCGTTTCGATAAAACTGCAAGGGAAGCCGTAAAGCCCGGATTATTATGAGGAGTTCCCTGACGCCGTCCAAATAGTTAAGGGTTGATATGGAAGATTCTTCGGAGAAGCGTAAGGCAAAATCCATCACATCGTTGTGGAGCCGCATTGGGCATAAAGCATCCGTCAGACTTGGCAGCGGGTCGGTACCGGCACAATACCGGCGCATGTTCGGCCGGAAGAACAACAGCGTCAACGCTTCGAGGTGCGTGATCGTCGAAGTGCTTGCGATCGCCGTCGTGCTGGGACAGATCATAGGCGTCGTCGGCGGGCTGGTGAACGTCATTGAACGCGTCAGGGGCACGGCGCTTGTCGCGTCCTACGTCTTCGTCACGACGCTTTGCGTCCTGCTGTTTTTCTATTTCCTCGTCAAACGCCGGTTCATCCGGGGGAGCCGGTTCACGTTGGCGCTCAACCACGTGAGCGTTGTCGTTTGCATGGCGTACGTCGTTTTCATGTCGATCCTGATCTATCCGATGACCGTAAGTGTTGTGGTCTACGTGCTCGGCCTTTTCTCGTTCGCGATGTTTTACTACAGCCCGGCAGGGGAATCCATCGTCGTGTTTGGCCTGTCCCAGGCGGTGTACGTCACGCTGCTGGCCGTATACCTTTCCGGTCAACACGAAATTTCCCAGGTCGTTTTTGTGACGACGGCCTGCGCTGTCCTTGCGTGGATCGGTTCGCGGATCCTGTACAGGGTGCGTGCCGGCGCTTTCATGAGCGAAGTCACGCAGGCGGAACTCCAGCATATGTCCCTGACCGACCCGCTGCTGAACATATCCAACCGCAGGAAATTCGACATCGCGATGCAGTTCAGCTGGAACTACTGCCGGCGTGAGCAAAAACCCATATCGCTGGTGATGATAGACATCGACCATTTCAAACACTTCAACGACCGATACGGCCACAGCGAAGGGGACGAATGCCTTCGCATGGTGACCAAGGCCATCGGCGCAATGATCCACCGCGAGAGCGACGAACTCGCGCGCGTGGGCGGAGAGGAACTCGCGTTCATGCTCCCCCTCACCGCCCTGGAAGACGCCGTGGACATCATGGAAAGGGCGCGCACCGCCGTACTCGAACTCGGCATCCCCAACCCAGATTCGCCTTTCGGTGTCATTACGGTGAGCGCGGGCGTAGCCTGTACGATGCCGGGAATAGGCAGGCGCATCGAGTCGCCGCAGGAGTTGTATGAAGCCGCCGACAACGCTCTTTATCACGCGAAAAAAACAGGCCGCAACCGTATCTGCATCGCATGACCCCGTTTGTGTATTAATACCTTCTTGGGTTTATGTCTTGCCGCCCTGCGGTAGTAGACCGGGAACAACCGATAATAGAGTATCAAAGGCTGCCCCGGGCGGCCAAGAATAAAAAAGGAAGAAGGTATATTGCATGCAGTATACGATTGACGGCACGCCGCTGCCGGTCGTGATCTGCTCGCTCGACGCGGGTGAAACGATGATTACCGAGCGCGGGTCGATGAGCTGGATGTCGCCCAACATGAAGATGGAGACGAAAGCCGGTGGCCTGGGGAAAGCGCTGGGCCGCGCTTTCAGCGGAGAGTCCATGTTCCAAAACAGGTACACCGCTCAGGGCGGACCGGGGATGATCGCATTCGCCTCGAGCTTCCCGGGGTCGATCATCCCGTTTAAGATCACGCCGGGCAGGTCGATGATCGTGCAGAAGACCGGGTTTCTGGCCAGCGAAGCCGGCATCACGCTGAGCGTTTTCTTCCAGAAGAAGCTCGGCGCGGGTTTCTTCGGGGGCGAGGGCTTCATCATGCAGAGGCTGAGCGGCGAGGGAACGGCCTTCATCGAGGTCGACGGCCATTGCGTCGAATACGTGCTGGGCCCCGGCCAGGGCATGTTGATAGATACGGGGTATCTCGCCGCGATGGAAGAGACGGTTCAGCTGTCTGTCGAGACGGTCAAGGGATTGAAAAACGTGATGCTGGGCGGCGAAGGCCTGTTCAACACGCACGTGACCGGGCCCGGCCGCATATGGCTGCAGACCATGCCGCTTTCCGGCTTCGTCAGCCTCCTTAGCCCCTTCATCACGAAGTAGGGCTGTATGCCGGGAAGTCCACGGGGCTTTTCGCCTCTGATGATGCCGTAATATTGCGGGAAAGCGATGGGAAGTATAAACAAAAACCCATTAATGAAAGTGAGGGGCAGATATGGCGGATTTGAAGTTTTCGGTCTCGGCCAAAAGAGAAGGCCCGGCACTTGTCCGCGTGCAGGCCCGTAATTTCTCGATGTATGTGGACGAACCCGCGAACCTCGGGGGCTCGGACAAGGGGGCGAATCCCGTTGAATACCTGCTCGGCGCGCTGGCGGGCTGCCTCAACGTCGTCGCGAACCTCGTGGCAAGCGAGATGAACATCGAGTTGCGGGGGATGACGATCGAAGCCGAGGGGGACCTCAACCCGGGGCGTTTTTCCGGCAAGTCCATGGAGGAACGCGCGGGGTTCAAGCAAATACGCGTCACGCTGAACCCGGATTTGCAGGCCGACGAAGCCGCGAAGCGAAAATGGCTCGAAACGATCGAACAGCGGTGTCCATTGAACGACAACCTGACCAATCCGACGCCGGTGAAGATCACGCTCGCGTAATCGGCGCGCCGTCGCGGGCGCGCAGCGGAAAGGGCGGCTGATTCATGGCTTGCGTTGGCTTACTACTGTCGGGGGCCATTATCGGTTTGAAACGGCGCTATTCTCGAAAAGCGCCGTTTCTTCGCCGAGCCGACGCGAATAACAGGCTGCGGGCAAGTCCCGGGGAAAATAATAATGGGGCCTGTGAACTCCCCGGGGGAGGGGTTGCTTTATGCGACAAAGCTTTACATCCTAAAGCCTTCGTTTGCAGGATGCAAAGGGATTTGTACAGGCGGGAAAAATGAATTATACTGGGATCAGGCAATATGTCCCAATTCCGGTGAATCATGAAAGGCGCTGTTATGATGCAGGGTTTTGTTAAAGTGGGCGTGGCGTCGCCGCCCGTCTCGGTCGGCGATCCGCGCAAGAATATCGACACCGCCGTTGCCGTGGTCCGCGAGGCGGAGGCATCCGGCGCGCAGGTACTGGTGCTCCCCGAACTGTTTATCACGGGGTATACCGTAGGCGACCTGTTCGGGCAGGACATCCTGCTCGAAGCGGCGCAAAAAGGCCTTGCAGAACTGGCGGAAAGGACGCGGGATTCGGACCTGTGCTTCGTGACCGGCGTTCCGCTGCTGGTCAGGGGGCGGCTGTTCAACTGCGCCGCGGCGGTACAGTCGGGCAGGGTACTCGGCGTCGTACCCAAAATATTCGTCCCGAACCGGCGGGAGTACTACGAACGGCGCTGGTTCGATTCGGGCCGCGGGATCTCGCTCACGATCGAAGTTGCCGGCGAAAAGGTCCCGTTCGGTTCCCTGCTCTTCGAGCTGGGGGACTCGCTGGTGATGGGCATCGAAATCTGCGAGGACCTTTGGGCCCCGGTGCCGCCGAGTTCGTCGCTGGCCATCGCCGGTGCGAACCTGATCGCGAACCCGTCCGCGAGCAACGAACTGGTGACGAAGCACGAATACAGGCGCAAGCTCGTCGAACTGCAGAGCGCGCGCTGCATGTGCGCCTATGCGTACGCCTCTTCGGGCGTCCACGAGTCCACCACCGACTCCGTGTTCTCGGGCGCGTGCCTGATCGCGGAAAACGGGCGCGTCCTGGCCGAGGGCGAACGTTTTTTGCGGAAGGGACAGATCAAATACGCCTGCGTGGATATCGAAGCGCTGTCCGCGGAACGGCGGCAGGGCACGGGGATGGAATGGTCCTGTGAAAAACAGGACGAAACGGCGCCGGTGCGGGTAAAGGGCACGCTGCGCGCGCTTAGACAAGAGCATTTCGAACGGCGGATCGATCCGTACCCGTTCGTGCCATCCGACCCGTGCGTGATGGAGGAGCGCTGCCGGGAGATCCTGAACCTGCAGGCGGCGGGCCTGGCAAAACGGCTGGAGCATGTCCGCACCATGAGCGCCGTCCTCGGGCTCTCGGGCGGGCTGGATTCGACGCTGGCGCTTCTGGTCACCATGCGCGCCTTCCGGTTGCTCGGCTATCCGCCAGCCAACATCACCGGCGTGACGATGCCCGGGTTCGGGACCACGAAACGCACGTACGACAACGCCGTCCGCCTGATGGAACTGCTTTCGGTCACCAAGCGGGAAGTAGACATCACCCAGGCCTGTCTGCAGCATTTCTCGGACATAGGGCATGACCCTGATGACCACGGCGTCGCGTTCGAGAACGCACAGGCCCGCGAACGCACGCAGGTCCTCATGGACATCGCGAACAAGACGGGCGGCATCGTGGTCGGCACCGCCGACCTGAGCGAACTCGCGCTGGGCTGGGCCACGTTCAACGGCGACCATATGAGCATGTACGGCGTGAACGCCTCGGTGCCCAAGACGCTCGTCAGGCATCTCGTGCGGTACGAAGCCGGACGGCTGGGCGGCGAGACGGAAGCGCTGCTCAACGACGTGCTGGACACGCCGGTGAGCCCCGAACTGCTGCCGCCCGACAAGGCGGGCAACATCCTCCAGCGTACGGAGGAGCGGATCGGGCCGTACGCCCTGCACGACTTCTTCCTCTATCACATGCTGCGTTTCGGTACGCGGCCAAAGAAGCTCTTATTCCTCGCCTGCAGGGCGTTCGGGGACGAATACACGCAGGATGAAATAATAAAGTGGCTCGGCGTCTTTCTGGAACGGTTCTTCTTTCACCAGTACAAGAGGTCCTCGCTGCCGGACGGGCCCAAAATAGGCACCGTCAGCCTTTCGCCGAGGGGGGACTGGCGGATGCCGTCGGACGCGGACGGGAGCCTTTGGCTCGATGATATCGGCGCGGAATGAAAGATACAACAATAGTCCTTGCAAAAAAAGGCTTTACTTTTCCTGAAAACCTGTTATGATTGTATGTGAAAAAGGCGATGGGGCAAAAAACCCCGTCACCTTTATGCTTTTTGTCAGGTTAATGCGGGTCGCGCCGCGGGGAGGTGAAAAAATGAAAAAGATCGAAGTCGTCATCAAGGCGGAACGGTTTGAAACACTCAAGGAAATCTTTATCGGAAACGGGGCTACGGGACTGATGCTCACCAACGTGATGGGTTATGGCAACCAGAGTGGGTTTACCCAGCAGTACAGAGGAGTGAAGACGACGGTCCAGCTGCTCCCCAAGCTGCGGGTCGAGGTCGCGGTCCGGGACGAGGCGGTGGAGCCTATTATCCGTGAGATCACGGAAAAGCTCCGTACGGAGGAAGTCGGAGACGGAAAGATATTCGTCTACAACGTGGAGGAAATCGTACGCATCCGCACGGGAGAACGGGGAGAGGTCGCCCTCTGAGGCGTTAACCAACAGAGATCGAAGGGGATTTCGGGCGCGGGATCCCCTTGTTGCGTTCTCAAAAGAAAAAATGCAAGCGAAAGAACCGGGATCAACGAGGATCGCGGGCCGGACGTCCGGCCAGGCGGTCCCATTTTTCGTGAAAGGACGGTATGTATGAACGTTATTGCAGAATTGACAAGGAACCTCAACATCGCGTGGGTACTGATAGCGGCGGCCCTGGTATTCGTCATGCAGGCGGGCTTCGCCTTGGTGGAAACCGGGTTCACCAGGGCGAAGAACGCGGGCAACATCATCATGAAGAACCTTATGGACTTCGCGCTCGGCTCCATCATCTTCTACCTTGCAGGTTTTGCCATCATGTTCGGGACGGATCTTGGAGGCGTGATTGGGACGTCGGGGTTTTTTGACCCCGCGGGAATACGGCTCAGCGCCTTCGACAGCCTTTCTCCCGGCGTGTTCATCATATTCCAAACGGTGTTCGCGGCAACGGCAGCGACCATCGTGTCGGGTGCCATGGCGGAACGCACGAAATTCGGCGCGTACCTTATATACAGCGTCGTCATCAGCCTCGTTATCTACCCGGTCGTCGGGCACTGGGTATGGGGCGGCGGCTGGCTGTCGCAGATGGGATTCGTTGATTATGCGGGTTCCACGGTGGTCCATTCGGTGGGCGGCTGGGCGGCGCTGGTCGGCGCGGCGGCGCTCGGCCCGCGCATCGGCAAGTACGGCCCAGACGGCAGGGTCAACGCCATACCCGGCCACAACATCCCGCTGGGCGCGCTGGGCGTGTTCATCCTCTGGTTCGGCTGGTTCGGGTTCAACTGCGGCAGCGGGCTGGCTGCCGACATGGTGATAGGCCATGTGGCGATGACGACGAACCTGTCCGCGGCGGCCGGGGCGACCACCGCCCTCATCAGCACCTGGCTGCATTACGGCAAGCCGGACGTATCCCTGACGCTCAACGGCGCGCTGGCGGGCCTGGTCGGCGTCACGGCGGGGTGTGCGGTGTCCACGCTGGAGGGCGCGATATTCATCGGCGTCATCGCGTCGCTGTGCATGCTGGCTGCGGTAGAAGTGCTTGACCGGAAGGTCCGCATCGACGACCCGGTCGGAGCGATCAGCGTCCACGGGGTCGCGGGCGCCGTAGGCACCCTGCTCGTCGGCGTGTTCGCCAACAGAGGCGGCGCGGTGGGCCTGCTATACGGCGGCGGGTTCGGGCTGCTGGGCGTGCAGGCGCTCGGCGTCGTATCGGTGGCGGGATGGACCCTGGGGACCTGCGCGCTGCTGTTCTTCGGCCTCAAAAAGACCGTCGGCCTGCGCGTGAGTCCCCAGGACGAACTCGTGGGGCTCGACCAGAGCGAACACGGCATGGCATCGTACCCGGACTTCCTCAACAAGTGAGCCGGCAAAAGCCGCCCCTGAAATACCCCAAAACGAAAAAGCCGCGGTGTCGCGGCTTTTTTTCTCCAAGCACATGTCGTCAGATTGGATTGAAAGCGGGGGATTGCATCCCCCACACCCCCTGTCTAGTAGGCTTTTTTGACAGTCTGAAAAGCCGCATTCCTGCGGCTTTTTCGAATATAAGGCGTTTCAGCGGTCAGCCCGAAAAAAGCGAAGTGGACAGATAGCGTTCGCCGGTGTCGGGAAGCAGCACGACGATGGTCTTGCCCGCCATGGTTTCGCGCCCGGCCAGCGAAAGCGCGGCGTGCAGCGCTGCGCCGGAGCTGATCCCGGCCAGTATGCCGCAGCCGGAAGCGAGTTCGCGCGCGCGGGCGAAGGCGTCTTCCGTGCGGACCGCGACCACCTCGTCGACGACGGACGGGTCGTAGTTTGCCGGGACGAACCCCGCGCCGATGCCCTGGATGCCGTGCCTGCCCGGTGGCCCGCCCGAGAGCACCGCCGACTCGGCGGGCTCGACCGCCACGACGCGTATGGCCGGATCGTGCCGTTTGAGCCCGCGCCCGGTACCGGTGATCGTGCCGCCCGAACCGACACAGGCCACGAACGCGTCCACATTATTGCCGGTGTCCGCGAGTATCTCCCGCGCCGTCGTGCGTATATGCGCGCTGGGGTTCGCGGGGTTGTCGAACTGGCCGAGGATGACGGCGCCCGGCGTCGTGTCCGCGATCTCCTTGGCTCTGTCAATGGAACCCTGCATACCCTTATCCTGCGGCGTAAGCACGACCTCGGCGCCCAGCGCCTTCAAAAGCAGTTGCCGCTCCGCGCTCATGTTCTCGGGCATGGTCAGTATGACGCGGTAGGACCGTGCCGCGCCGGCGAAGGCCAGCCCGATGCCGGTGTTCCCGCTGGTCGGCTCGACGATCACCGAGCCGTCGCAAAGCACCCCGCGCGCCTCGGCGTCCTCGATCATGGACAGGGCGATGCGGTCCTTCACGCTGCCCAGCGGGTTGAAGCTTTCGAGCTTAGCGATAAGGCGCGCGGCCCTGCGTCCGGCGCCCATGAGGCGGGAAATATCGACGAGCGGCGTGCGCCCGACGAGTTCCGTGATGTCTTTATATACGCGTGCCATAGCGCAACCCCTCAAAGCTTGTTTTCGCCGCCCAGGGCCTGGTCGAGGTCGGAGATCAGGTCGCGCACGTCCTCGAGGCCGATCGAGAGGCGTATCGCTTCGGGCTGTACGCCGGCGCTAACAAGCTCTTCCTCGTTCAGCTGCGCGTGCGTCGTGCTCGCCGGATGGATGACCAGCGATTTCGCGTCCGCGACGTTGGCCAGGTGTGAAAAGACCTGAAGGCTCTCGATGAAGGCTTTGGCCGCCCTGCGCCCGCCCTTCACGCCGAAGGAAAGGATCCCTCCCACGCCTTTGGGGAAGTATTTGCGCGCGCGGGCATAGTATTTGCTGCTCGCAAGGGCCGGGTAGTTCACCCAGGAAACCGCGGGATGCGCCTCCAGGAACTCGGCGACCGCCCGGGCGTTCTTGCAGTGCCGTTCCACCCGCAGGCTCAGCGTCTCGATCCCCTGCAGGATCAGGAACGCGTTGAACGGGCTGATGCAGGCGCCGGTGTCCCTGAGCATCTGCGCGCGCGCCTTGGTGGCGAAGGGCGCATCCTCATTGGCGTACACGAAGCCGTGGTAGGTGTCGTCGGGGGTCATGAATTCTTCGAAGCGGCCGCTCCCCCAGTCGAAGTTGCCGTAGTCGATGATGATTCCGCCGATGCTGGTGCCGTGCCCGCCCAGGTATTTGGTGAGCGAGTGCACGGTGATGTTCACGCCGTAGTCCTTGAGCTGGATGAGGTACGGCGTGCCGAAGGTGTTGTCCGCAACGAGCGGCAGCCTGTGTCTTTGGGCGATGGAAGCGACTGCGTCGATGTCGGGGATGTTGATCTCGGGGTTGCCGAGGGTCTCGATGTATATCGCGCGCGTCTTGTCGTTGATCGCCGCTTCGAGCGCGTCGAGGTCGTCGGGCGGGACGAGCCGCGACGTGACGCCAAACCTCGGCAGGCGCCGCGAAAAAAGCGTGTAGGTGCCGCCGTAAAGCGTACTCAGCGAGACGATCTCGTCGCCCGAGCGCGCAAGGGTCAGGATGGTATAGGTGATCGCCGCCATGCCCGAGGAGGTGGCCAGCGCGGCCGGCGCGTTCTCCAGCGCGGCCATGCGCTTTTCCAGCACTTCGGTGGTCGGGTTCATGATCCTTGTGTAGATGTTGCCGGGCTTCGTCAGCGCGAAAAGGTCCGCTCCGTGCTGCGTGTCCTCGAACACGAAGGATGTCGTCTGGTAGATGGGGACGGCGCGGGCATACGTGGCCGAATCGGGCTCGTGCCCGGCATGGAGCTGGAGAGTGTCGAAGTGCAGGTGTCGCGGCATCGGGATCCCTCTTTTCAAAAGAATTAAGCCCATGCAACGATCAGTTTTGCACGAGCGTTTCCATAATGAGTGGATTCAATGATTATACGTCTTTGGGGAAAGATTGTCAAACGGATTGCCGTGATTCCGCCGGACGGATAAAAGGGAATGCCAACCGCGTTTCTTCCGGCATCCCGCCCGGGGGTACGCTACAGCCGTGATAGAGCCGGTTACAGTGCCTGAACATCCTCTCCTGCTTCCGTAAGGGCCTGCACCGCCTCGGTCCGCACCGGCTGCGGACCGGCGCTGTGTCCCAGCGGCGCGGCCGGCGCGGTCACCAGGTATACGACGTCTGCGACCAGCAATACGAACGCTAGGGCAATGCACAGATAGTACGCCCTGTTTTTCGAAAATGCGCGGCTTTTCTCGCGGAATAAGAAGAGGAGCAACAGGACGATGAACACCGAAAGCGCCACGAGCGCCGCGGGAGCGAGCACGAGCGAAGCGCTGACGGACACGATGAAGTCAAAAAATCCCCCGACGGGAGTGAAAACCCCGATTGCCAGTATGATCAACACCACGGGCAGCGCGATGTACGTCTTTTTGTTGGCGGAAAAGGAGCGGTCCTTTTTCAGTATCAGCCTTATGAGCAGCATGACAATGATTGCCAGCAGTATCAGCACCAGAAGGTTCAACAGAATCACCTCTTGCACATCATACTATATAATTCCCTTTCCGGCCATATAATTCCTTCAAATATTTCAAATTTATTTCAATATTTTTACGATATGTAATAATCGCGGGCGGAAAATATTCTTGCGGACATGGCAAAGATCGCCGGGGAACCTTTTTCGGCGCGCCCTGCGGACGCCTGCCCTGTTTACGATCTGCTAACCTCCCCGGCGGTCGAACGATCGAATCCGGCCTGCGCGCTGGTACGAAAAACGGCGCCGGTGAGCGCCGTATGGACCGGCCGGCGGAACTGCGCACACGGGCTTTAACCAAGCCCGTGGATCACGCCGTTGTCGTCGATGTCGATGCGCTCGGACGCGGGCACCGGCGGCAGGCCGGGCATCGTGATGACCGAGCCGGTGTACACCACCACGAAACCGGCGCCGGCGTTCAGGCGCGCCCGCCGCACGCGCACGGTGAACCCTTCCGGGCAGCCCAAACGCTTGGGATCGTCGGTGAGCGACATCGGCGTTTTGGCCATGCATACGGGCAGGCGCGCGAACCCGAGCGCCTCGATGCGCGCGAAGTCCTCCATCGCCTGCGGGTCGAACTTCGCGTCCGCGCCCCCGTAGACGCGCTGTACGATAGCGCGCACTTTTTCGGGAAAGGGCAGGGCGTCGTCGTAGAGGAAGCGGGGCGCCAAGCCGTTTCCGTTGGCCGCCTGCACAACTGACCGGGCAAGCGCCACGGCGCCGTCGGCCCCCTGGGCCCAGGCGTCGGTGGGCACGGCCGGGATGCCCATCTTCCGGCAGTGGTCGATGATGCAGGCTGTCTCCTCGGGGATGTCGGCCGAGAAGGTGTTGATGGCGACGACCGTCGGGAGGCCGAACAACCCGGTAAGGTTAACGAGGTGGCGCGTGAGGTTGGGGAGCCCGCGCCGGAGGGCGTCCAGGTCCAGCTTGTCGCCGCCGTTGTTCCCGTGATACTTCAGCGCGCGCGCGGTGACGACCACCACGGCGGCGTCCGGCCAGAGGCCGTGCCGGCGGCATTTGATGTTGACGAACTTTTCGGCGCCAAGGTCGGCCCCGAACCCCGCTTCGGTCACGAGGTAGTCGCCGAGCTTGAGCCCCATGCGGGTGGCGATGATGCTCGAGCATCCATGCGCGATGTTGGCAAAGGGCCCGCCGTGCATCAGGACGGGGGTATGTTCGAGCGACTGCACGAGGTTGGGCTTGAACGCGTCCTTGAGCAACGCGGCCAGCGCGCCCTGTGCGCGCAGGTCTCTGACGGTGACGGGGGCTCCGTCCGTGTCGCAGGCGACGATGATCTGCGCGAGGCGTTGCTTGAGTTCCGCGCGGTTCGCGCTCAGGCAGAGCACGGCCATGATCTCGGACGCCGCCGTGATGTCGAAACCGTCTTTTCGTGAAACGCAGGACCTGGCGCCGGCCCCGCTGATGATGTGCCGAAGCTGCCGGTCGTTGACGTCCATGCACCGGCGCCAGGTGATGGCGCACGGGTCGATCCCGAGCTTGTTGCCGTGGTAGATATGGTTGTCGATGATAGCGGCCAGCAGGTTGTTGGCCGCCGTCACCGCGTGCAGGTCGCCCGTGAAATGCAGGTTGATGTCCTCCATCGGCGCGACCTGGGAATACCCGCCGCCGGTGGCGCCGCCCTTTCGGCCGAACGTCGGGCCGAGGGAAGGCTCCCTGAGCGCGACGACGGCCCTGTGGCCGAGCTTACATAGCCCGTCTCCCAGCGCGATGGTGATGGTGGTTTTCCCCTCACCGGCGGGGGTGGGATTCAGCGCGGTGACCAGGACGAGCTTCCCGTTGGGGCGGCCGGAAATACGGCTGAGGATATGGGGCGAAACCTTGGCCTTGTACCGTCCGTATGGCTCGTAATCGCTTTCGTACAGGCCAAGAGCCTTCGCGATTTTTGATATGTCTTCAAGCGCCGCGCCGCGCGCGATTTCCATGTCACTTGGCAAGGGCCTACCACTTCCTTCGGCCGGGCATAGATGCCCACCCCATTATATTTGAAGAACAAAGATTGTGTTAACGCTTCCGGCTACCGCGACGTTCGCCGCGCGGGACATCCGACGAGGTGGTCGTTCACCATGCCGATCGCCTGCATGAAAGCGTAACAGATGGTCGGGCCGACGAAACTGAACCCCCGCGCCTTCAGCGCGCGGCTCATCGCCTCCGAAACCGGCGTGCTGGAAGGGACCTTGGCGGGGTCCGTCCAGGCGTTGACGACGGGGCGGTGGCCGACGAACGACCAGATGAAGGCGTCAAAACTCCCGTATTCCGCGCAAACGCCGAGGAAGGCGCGGGCGTTTTTCACCGCCGCGGTTATTTTTCTGCGGTTGCGTATGCAGGCGGGATCGGCCATCAGTGCATCGATCTTTTCCGGCCCGTATCCCGATACCACGCGGGGGTCGAACCCGTCGAAGGCTTCGCGGAGCCGCTCGCGCTTTCTCAGCACGATTGCCCAGCTCAGGCCGGCCTGCATGCCCTCGAGCACGAGAAACTCGAACAGCACCCTGTCGTCGTGCACGGGCCTGCCCCATTCGGTATCGTGGTAAAGGCGTTCCAATTCCGAATTGTTGGCCCAGGGGCAAATGACGTTATGCATACATCCTCCCACAACACGTTAGACATAATTATACCGCGATTGGGGCGGCCTGTACATATCCTTTACTTGTCAGACGGCGGCGCGCTGTGTACAATAAATGAAGGTTGAAAAGGAGTGAAAGCCTTTGAGGACGATCCGGCGCGTGGCGCTCATCGGCCTGGGCGCGATCGGCAGCGCGTATGCACAGCGTCTGAATTCCGCGCAGGGCGCGGAGCTTACCGTGGTCGCGGGGGGGACGCGCAAGGCCCGCCTGGGAAATGGCGTGAAGATTAACGGCGAGCGGGTGTTCTTCTCCGTTGCCGAAGAAGGCCCGCCCGCCGACCTTGTATTATTCTGCACGAAGTACCACCAGCTCGACCAGGCGATACGGGACGTGAAAAGCTTCGTCGGACCGGACACGCTTCTGCTTTCGCTTTTGAACGGCATCAGCGGCGAATCGCGCATCGGCAAAACGTACGGCATGGACAACATCCTCTACGGCAGATGCGTCGGCATCGATGCCGTACGCGACGAAACGGGCGTGCGTTTTTCGAGCGTCGGGCACATCCAGTTCGGAAGGCTGAAAAACGACCCTGTGCCGCCCGAGGTGCGGGCCGTCGCCGCGCTTTTCGGGGCGGCGGGCATCCCCAGCGAGGTCCCCGCGGACATGCGCCGCGCGATATGGTGGAAGTTTATGGTGAACGTGGGCGTGAACCAGGCCTCGGCCGTGCTGGGGGCCCCGTACGGCGTGTTCATGGACGTGCCCGAGGCGCACAAGCTGATGCGCAGCGCGATGGAGGAAGTGGTCGCGCTCTCGAAGGCGGCGGGCGTGAACCTCGTGCCCGGGGACATGGACGAACTCGACCGGGTGCTGTCCGGGCTGTCGAAAAACGGGAAGACGTCCATGCTCCAGGACATGGAGGCCGGCCGCAAGACCGAGGTGGAGCTTTTCTCCGGCGCGGTCATGGAACTGGGCGGGGAATACGGCGTTCCCACGCCGGTGAACGAGATGCTGCACAGGATCATCGTCGCGAAGGAAAAGGCGGCGCGGCTTGGATAGCCGGCGCTTTTGAAGGCAGAATAGTTTATGTTACGAAAAGAGTATCTGAAAGGAGAAAATAAAATGAACAACGGAGAATGCAACGGGGGCTGCGGCTCGGATTCCGCATGCGAGGGCTGCGGCAGCAACCCGCAGAAGCAGGACTTTCGCCGGCCGACGCATGAACGCAACGACATCAAAAAGGTTATCGGCGTGATCAGCGGCAAGGGCGGCGTGGGCAAATCCCTCGTTGCCTCGCTCCTCGCGGTGGCGCTCCGGCGAAAAGGCCATAAGGTAGGGATACTGGATGCCGACATCACCGGCCCCTCCGTTCCCCGCATGTTCGGCGTCCACAAGCCGGCCATGCAGGCCGAAGACGGCCTGTATCCACAGAAAACGCATAACGACATTTCGGTCATGTCCATCAACCTGTTGCTTGAGGACGAGGAAACGCCGGTGATCTGGCGCGGACCCCTCATCGGGGACGTCGTGCGGCAGTTCTGGACGGACGTGGTATGGGGGGAACTCGATTTTTTGATCCTCGATATGCCGCCGGGCACGGGCGATGTGCCGCTCACCGTTTTCCAGACGATCGAACTCGACGGCGTGATCCTGGTCACCTCGCCGCAGGAACTGGTGAACATGGTCGTGAAAAAAGCGTACAACATGGCGAGGACCATGGAAGTGCCGGTGCTGGGCGTGGTCGAGAACATGAGCTATTACGAGTGCGAAGGATGCGGCAAAAGGGTTGATCTGTTCGGAGAGAGCAGGCTCGACGCGGTCGCCGCCGAGATGGGCGTGCGGGCGCTTGCGCGCATCCCATTAGACCCCGCCCTTTCCGCGCTGGGCGACGCGGGCAGGCTGGAGGCGGCCAACGTCGACGCGCTCGCGGACGCCGTCGAAATGATGGAAAACCTATAGAAGAAACGAGAAACAGACGCTGCGCGTTGAAGTTCTTCGGAAAATCCGGAACCGGGCGCAGGCATCTTGGGCGGACAAGGGGGAGGGGAACGGATGAACAGGGTAGACCTGCATATTCATTCGGACGGGAGCCACGACGGGGAATTCAGCGCCCGGGATATCGTACATATGGGTGCGGAACTCGGGATGAAGGCGCTCTCAATAACCGACCACAATACGGTAAAATGCGTGAAAGACGCGGTCGAAGCCGGGGAGGAGACAGGGGTCGAAGTGCTTGCGGGCATCGAGATAGAATGCGCCTTCGAAGGGCTGGTGCTCCATGTGCTGGGCTACATGATCGACTTTGAGAGCCCGGAGTACGCTGCGCTGGAAGCGACGATAGTAAAGCGCGAGAGGACCGTCGGCGTCAAACGCGTGGAGAGGCTCAGGGAAATGGGAATACCGATCGAAGTGGAGGACGTGGCGGCCGTCGCGAAAAACGGCATGTTCACCGGTCCCATTATCGCAAGCGCGCTGTTTTCGAAACCCGAGGCCAGGGCCCATCCTCTGCTTGCCCGCTATTTTAACGGGGAAAGCCGGAACCCGCTGTCGGATTTTTACTGGGATTTCGTCGCGTACGGAAAACCCGCGTACGTGCCCAACGAATATTATTCCCTGAAGGAGATCGTCGGGATCATCCACCACACGGGAGGCGTGAGTGTGCTCGCCCATCCCGGCGCGGTCATCGGCGGCTGCCCCGAGGCGCTTGAAGGGATCGCGGCCGAGGGCGTTGACGGCGTGGAAGTGTACTGCAGCTACCATTCCAGGGAGGAGGCCGCGTTCTACCTGAGGCGGACGCGCGAGCTGGGCCTTATCCCCACGCTTGGAAGCGATTTCCACGGGTATGTCAAGCCGAGCATCCGGCTGGGCGGCTGCGGGTACGAGGACGGGGACGGGCTGGACCTGTTGTACGCGCTCAAGGCGGCGAAGGGATGAAGCGAATCCCTGTTACTTCCGCTTGCGGATGATTATACACTAAAATCGTGAAAAATTTTTCACCCGATGGTGACAAGCTACATTAATACATCTTAGACAGGAGGAAGTTGCTGATGCTAACCACATTGTGCGTATCCGACGTAGCCCCGCCGAAAGCGCCCTGTCCCCTGAAAGGCGACCTGAAATGGTGTATCGACAAAGCCAGGGAAATCGGCTTTGACGGCATCGAGATCCACGCCAGAAACCCCGCGCTCATCAACGGAGAAGAACTCGGCGCTTACGCGGCGAAAAAGGGCATGGCCATCACGACCATCGGCACGGGCATGGCCTATGCGTATGACGGTTACAGCCTGACGCACCCGATGTTCTACAGGAGGCGGGAAGCCATAGACGTAGTCAAGGGTTTCCTGACCGTCGGCGCCCAGATGGGCGGCGCGGACGTGATGCTGGCTATCATGAAAGGCTTGTTTCCCGACGGCGCGGACCGGGAGGAGTACAGGAACATATTCTACGAGTCCCTGCTCCCCTGCGTGGAACTGGCCGAGAAGCTCGGCAACGACCTTACGATCGAAGCCGCGAACCGTTTCGAATCCCCGTATCTCTGGACCGCGGACGAAACGCTGGAGTTCGTGAACCGGTTCGGTTCCGACCGCGTGACCGTCCACTTGGACACCTTCCATATGAACATCGAGGACAAGGACATGGAAGCCGCGATCCGCATGTGCGAGGGCAAGCTGGGGCATTTCCACGTTTCCGACAACGACCGCAGGTATCCCGGACACAGCCACGTCGACTTCAAGATGTGCATCGATACGCTCTACGACATCGGCTACACCGGCGCCCTCGGCTTTGAATTCTGGGCCGACCCCGACGGGGAAACGGCCGCGCGCCTGGGCCTCGAGCACATCAGGCGGTTCCTGCGCGATTGAATGTGGCATCCCGGCGGTTTTCGTATTATAATGAGCGCGGCGAGCATACCTCGCCGCGCCTGCGTTTTGAAGGGTTAAAAATCATCCGCGGGGGCGGGAGCGCCCGTTTCAAACGGCCAAAAGGAGGGCCCGGCAATGCGTTGGTACAAACGGATATTCACGGGGCGGTACGGCGTGAAGCGGCTGTCGGTCGTCCTTTTCGTCATTGCCGGGCTATTGTTGCTGTGGTCGTTTATCATGCCCGTGTACTGGCGCCGTTCGATGCCGCTGATGGGAGCCCTCGTTTTCTTTGCGCTGGGATTGTGGCGCTGTCTGTCGAGGAATATTGGGCGCCGCCTTCAGGAAGAGCGGGCGTTGGACATGCTGTGGGCGCGTTTCCGGATGCTGGGGCAGCGGACAACGCAGGCCTTCCCGAGGCGGGGGGAGGACAGCCGTTTCATCGTCGTCAGGTGCCCGCGCTGCAGGCAGAAACTGCGCGTGCCGCGGGGCAAGGGGCTCATACGCATCACCTGCAAGCGCTGCACGGGCAAGTTCGAGCGGAAAGTCTGAGATACGGGCCTAAGATCGGCGCCAGTATGGTATAATACGTGAGTAAAAACGAAAGGACATAAAGGAGATATATCATGGGCTTTGTCAGGCGGCTGTATGTGGAAAAGCGCGGGGGATTCAACGTGAAGGCATCGGGCCTGAAACGCGACCTGTGCGAAAACCTCGGCGTCAGTATCGGGGACCTGCGGGTCCTGTACCGGTACGACATATCGGGTATGGACGACGACGAGTTCATGATGGCGCGTGCGAGCGTGTTTTCGGAGCCGGCGGTGGACTCGGTCTATGACGAGACATTCCCCCACGACGACGGCGCGCGCGTGTTCGCGGTCGAACTTTTGCCGGGGCAGTACGACCAGCACGCCGACAGCGCGGCGCAGTGCGTACAGCTTCTGACGCAGAAGGAGCGGCCCGAGGTGCGCGTCGCGACGGTGTACGCGCTGACCGGCGACATTTCAAAAGAGGACCTTCGCCGCATCAAGGACTACGTCATCAACCCGGTCGAATCGCGCGAGGCCTCGATGGACAAGCCGGATTCGCTCGAAACGGCCTACGACGTCCCCGGGGACGTTGCGGTGCTCGACGGGTTTTGCGGCCTGGACGGGAACGGGCTGAAACAGCTGCACGAAAGCTTCGGGCTGGCGATGCACCGCGAGGACCTCGCCTTCTGCCAGCGGTATTTCAGGGACGAGGGGCGCGACCCGACGATTACCGAGCTGCGCGTGATCGACACGTACTGGTCCGACCATTGCCGGCACACCACTTTTGCCACCCGCATCGTGCGCGTCGATATCGACGAGGGCCCCTTCATGGCAGCGGTCGCGCGCGCGCAGGAAGAATACGAGGCGGCGCGCGAGAAAGTGTACGGCAAGGATACGCTGCGCCCCGTGTGCCTGATGGACCTTGCCACCATATGCATGAAAGAGGCCAAGGAGAACGGCTGGCTCGACGACCTGGACGAGAGCGAGGAGATCAACGCCTGTTCCATACGCGCAACGGTAGACGTGGACGGGAGGGAAGAAGCCTACCTCGTGATGTTCAAGAACGAGACGCACAACCACCCGACGGAGATCGAGCCGTTCGGCGGCGCGGCCACCTGCCTGGGCGGCGCGATCCGCGACCCGCTCTCGGGGCGCGCGTACGTGTACCATGCCATGCGCGTGACCGGCTGCGGCGATCCGCGGGCGCGCGTGGAGGACACGCTTCCCGGGAAGCTTCCGCAGCGCAAGCTGACGGTGGGCGCCGCGCAGGGGTTCTCGAGCTACGGCAACCAGATCGGCCTCGCCACAGGGCTGGTCGACGAGGTGTACCACCCGGCGTTCGTCGCCAAGCGCATGGAGATCGGCGCGGTGATCGCCGCGGCGCCCGCTCAGAACGTGGTGCGCGGCCGGCCGCAGAAAGGCGACGCGGTCATCCTTGTCGGCGGGCGGACGGGGCGCGACGGCTGCGGCGGCGCGACCGGATCGAGCAAGGCGCACGACGAACAGAGCATCCTCGTCTGCGGCGCGGAGGTCCAGAGGGGCAACCCGATCACCGAGCGCAAGATGCAGCGCCTGTTCCGCGACCCGGCTTTCAGCCGCCTCGTGAAGCGGTGCAACGACTTCGGCGCGGGCGGCGTATCGGTCGCCATAGGGGAGCTCGCGCCCGGGCTCGACATCGACCTGGACGCCGTCCCCAAGAAATACGAAGGCCTGGACGGTACGGAACTGGCCATCTCCGAATCGCAGGAGCGCATGGCCGTCGTCGTGGCCCCCGGGGACGTCGCCCAGGTGTTCAGGCTGTGCGCGGCCGAGAACCTCGAGGCGACGAAGGTCGCTCAAGTCACCGGCGAGGGCCGCATGCGCATGCGCTGGCGCAATAAGACCATCGTGGACATATCGCGCGAGTTTCTGGACACCAACGGCGTCGCGCAAAGCGCGTCCGTGCGCGTGCAGGCGCCGCGGGGCGACTATTTTGCTTCCTATCCCCAGGGCGGCGTGACGGAAGTCTGGCCGCGTGTGATGGCCGGGCTGAACGTGTGCAGCAAGAAGGGTCTCGCCGAGCGGTTCGACAGCACGATCGGCGCGGCCACGGTGCTCATGCCTTACGGGGGCGCGCGCCAACTGACGCCCTTGCAGTCCATGGCGGCGAGGATACCGGTGCTTCAGGGGGAGACGCGCACCGGCACGATCATGAGCTACGGCTACGACCCCTACCTCGCGTGCTGGAGCCCGTTCCACGGCGCGGTATACGCGGTGGTCTGCGCCGTGTGCAAGGTCGCAGCGGCGGGCGGTGAATACAAAAAAACGCGGCTTTCGCTCCAGGAATACTTCGAGCGCCCCTACGACAAACCCGAACGGTGGGGCAAGCCCTACGCCGCATTGTTGGGCGCAGGGCTCGCGCAGCGCGCGCTGGGGATCCCGGCGATCGGCGGGAAAGACAGCATGTCGGGGACGTTCAAGGACCTCGACGTGCCGCCGACCCTGTGCGCCTTCGCCGTGTGCGTCGGGGACATAGAAAACGTGATCTCTCCCGAGTTCAAAAAGGCGGGTGACCGCGTGGCGCTGCTCAGCATCCGCCGCGGCGCAGACGGGCTGCCTGATTTTGCCGAGCTTGAAAGGACGCTCGAAGCGCTCGAGGAAGCCATCCATATGGGGCGCGTCGTTTCCGCGTTCGTCGTGGACTCCGGCGGGCTGGCGGGCGCCCTGGCGCGAATGGCCTTCGGCAACGGGCTGGGGCTTCGTATGGAAGGCGAATGGGACGGCGCGTCCCTGTTCGCGCCGCTGCACGGCGACATCGTGGTCGAACTCGCGCCGTACGCGGACATGAAAAGGACTTTCGGCCATCTGGCAAAGGCCGTCGGCACCGTGAGCGAAAAACCCGAGATCCGGGTGAACGGCGCCGTGCTGCCCCTCGAAAAACTCGAATCCGCGTGGGCGGGGACGCTCGAAGACATCTTCCCGACCCGCACGGAGGAAAGCGCTATTATGCCTCAAAGCCTGTATACCTCGAGGAACACGGCGCGGCCGGCCGCGTCCGTAGCGGCGCCCCGCGTCGTCATACCCGTGTTCCCCGGCACCAACTGCGAGTACGATTCCGCGCGGGCGTTCGAGCGCGCGGGGGCGAAGGCGCGCACGGTGATCATAAGGAACCTCACGCCGCCGGACATCGAGGAGAGCATCAGGGCGCTGGCGGAAGCGATCGACCAGGCGCAGATCCTCATGATCCCCGGCGGGTTCAGCGGCGGCGACGAACCGGACGGCAGCGGAAAGTTCATCGCAACCATGCTGAAGAACCCGCGGATACGGGATGCTCTCATGCGGTTGCTCGGGGAGCGGGACGGACTGGCGCTGGGCATATGCAATGGGTTCCAGGCGTTAATCAAGGTCGGCCTGGTCCCGTACGGCGACATCCGCGACATGCGGCCGGATAGCCCGACCCTTACGTTCAACACCATCGGCAGGCACATGAGCAGGCTGGTCGACATAAGGGTCACGAGCACCCTCTCGCCCTGGTTCGCCAACGTGCAGGCGGGGGAAGTCTTTACCGAAGCCGTGTCTCACGGGGAAGGGCGATTCGTCGCATCAGCAGCCGAGATCGAAGACCTGTTCAAAAACGGCCAGGTGGCCGCGCAGTACGTCGACGCTTCGGGGCTGCCCAGCATGGACACGGCCCACAACCCCAACGGATCGATGTGCGCCATCGAAGCCATCACCAGCCCGGACGGACGCGTGCTCGGAAAGATGGGGCACAGCGAGCGCTACCGGCCCGGCCTGTACCTGAACGTCCCCGGCAACAAGGACCGGGAGCTGTTTGAAAGCGGCGTCGCTTATTTCAGGTGATGGTTTCCTTGCCTGTGACGGTCCTGTTGAAGTTTCGTATGAAGCCGCGGCAACCCCCGCAACGGGTCGCGGCTTCCCTATGTATTTATTTCTTAAAACAGATAATTCCTTGTTGGCACGATCCGAAACGGTGTATAATTAGCTTCTGAAATAATTTAGGAAGTTAACGAAACAGAGGGGTTGGGTATGGAGAGCGAAAAAATGCTGGATCTGGCGCAGAAAGCCGAGGCCGGGCTTCGTTCGCTCAAGCGTTGCCACATAGGCCACGACCTGATTTCGGGCCTGAAGCCCAGCGAACATTTTACGTTGTGGATGCTGTACACGATCAACGAGGGGAAAAGAGTGATGCCGTCGCACCTGGCCAAGAAGATGGACCTGACCATGCCGGCGATAACGCATCAGCTCAAGGCGCTGGAAAAACACGGCTATGTGGCGCGCGAAACGTCGAGAATCGACAAACGGCGGGTATATGTGTCCGTATCGGAGAAAGGCCGCAGGCTGCTAGAGCGCCTCAAAGAATGCCGGCGCGAATTGATGCACGGATTCATCGAATATCTGGGCGAGGAGGATACCATGAAACTCCTGTTGCTTATTTCGAAAGCCGCCGAATACTTCAAAAGCATGGACAAAACCGGGCAGAAAAAGCAGTAAAGGGGCAAAAATAACAGGTGTTGAAGCTAATAAGGTATTTTAAGCCGTTCGCCTTTTTGGTACTCTCCATCGTGGCGTTGCTGCTCATCCAAGCGTTGTGCGACCTTACGCTGCCCGACTATATGTCGAAGATCGTGAACACGGGGATACAGCAGGGCGGGATCGAACACGCGGCTCCCCGGGTCATCCGGCAGGGCGAGTGGGACAGGGTCATGCTGTTCATGGGCGATAACGACCGAACACTGGCTAAGAAGAGCTATTCCCTGTTGGACAGGGCGGAGCTCGATCCCGCCGAATACGAAGCGCGGGTCAGGGACTATCCGGCGCTGAAGGATACGCCGGTATACGAGCGCGATACGGATGATGCCGACGCCCTGGCCGCGCTGAACAGGAGCATGGGCACGGCGATCATCCTCGTCGACCGGATCGAAGGGTCCTCGCCTAAAGAACTGATGCTTTTTATGCAGGGCATGCAGGGCGGCGCAGCGATGCCGCAGGGCGACGGCATCCCGCAGATCGAGGACGCCGACGACGTGTTCGCGCTGCTTGCGTCGTTGCCGGAAGAAACGCTCGGCGCCATCCGCACGCGGATCGAAGAGGGTATGAAAAACCTCGGGGAAACCATGATCGTGCCCGCCGCATCGGGATTTATAAAGGACGAGTACAGGGCGATCGGATTGGACACGGACGCTATCCAGTCCGATTTCATACTGGGCACCGGCGCCGTCATGCTGCTGATCTCCCTGGCGGGGGCGGCCACGTCCGTCTCGGTGAGCTTCCTGGCGGCGCGCGTCGCCGCGGGTTTCGGTCGCGACGTGAGAAGGGACCTTTTCGCCAGGGTGATGCGCTTTTCCAGCAACGAGATCGACAGGTTCTCCACGGCGTCGCTCATCACCAGGACCACCAACGATATCCAACAGATACAGCTTTTGCTGGTGATGTTCCTGCGCATCGTGTTCTATTCGCCGATACTCGGCGTGGGCGGCAGCATCAAGGCCATAGACCTGGGCGGGCCCGTGGCGTGGGTCATCGCGGCCGCAGTCGGGGTGATCCTGCTGTTCTTCAGCATCCTGTTCGCTTTGGTGATGCCCCGGTTCAAGCTCATTCAAAAGCTCGTAGACAGGCTCAACCTGGTGCTAAGGCAGAGCCTGGAGGGCATGCCGGTGATCCGGGCGTTTAACATGCAGAAGGCGGAAGAAGCCAAGTTCGACACGGAAAACAGGCATTACCTGAAGACCAGCCTGTTCGTCAACAGGACGATGGCGCTGATGATGCCGGTGCTGATGCTCATCATGAACGGCGTCTCGCTCCTCATCGTGTGGCTGGGAGCGCACGCCATCAGTGACGGCACGATGCAGGTGGGCAACATGATGGCCCTGATCCAGTATGCGATGCAGATCATCATGTCCTTTTTGATGATTTCGATGGTGGCCATCATGATGCCGCGCGCCTCGGTGGCCGCAAACCGCATCGCGGAAGTGCTCCGGACGAAACCGGACATCCGCGACCCGAAAGCGCCCGGGCACCTTCCAACACAGGACGCGACGCTGGAGTTCAGGGATGTGACGTTTTGGTATCCGGGAGCGGACGAACCCGTGCTCAGGGGCATCTCTTTCACGGCCCGGCCGGGCGAGACCACGGCCATCGTCGGGAGCACGGGGAGCGGGAAATCGACGGTGGTCAATCTCATCCCCCGTTTCTACGACGTGACCGAAGGCCAAATACTCATCGGCGGGGTTGACATCCGCGACGTGACGCAGCACGAGCTGCGCGAGCGGATCGGCTACATCCCGCAAAAGGCCGTGCTGTTCTCGGGCACGATAGAAAGCAACCTGCGCTACGCCAACGGGGAGGCGACCGACGAAGAACTCGAAAAAGCCAGCGGGATCGCGCAGGCCGCGGAATTCATAGAGAGGATGCCCGAACGCTACGATAGCAACGTCGCGCAGGGCGGCGCCAACGTGTCGGGAGGGCAGAAACAGCGCCTTTCCATCGCGCGGGCCGTCGTGAAAAAACCGCAGATATACATCTTCGACGACAGTTTTTCGGCGCTGGACTTCACCACGGACGCCAGGCTCCGCAAAGCGCTCAGAAGCGTCACGCTGGGCAGCACGGTGCTGATCGTGGCGCAGAGGATCGGGACGGTCATGAACGCTGAGCAGATCATCGTGCTGGAAAAAGGCCGGATCGCGGGCATAGGAAGGCATAAGGAACTGCTCAAGACCTGCGAAGTCTACAGGGAGCTAGCCGAGTCGCAGCTGCCCAGGGAGGAACTCGAAGCATGAGCGAAAACGGCAACAGGGCAGACGGCCGCAGAGGCGCCGCCCAGGGCGCAGCGGCCCGGGGGCCCGGCGGACCGCGGCCGGGCATGGGCGGAGGGCCGGGGCACGGTATGCGCCCCGTCGAAAAGGCGAAGGATTTCAGGGGCACGATGAGGAACCTGCTAAAATACCTCAAGCCCTTCCGCCTCTCGATAATCATCGTGATGATCTTCGCGCTGGGGAGCACGGTGTTCTCCATCGTTGGGCCAAAGATACTGGGCGAGGCGATCACGATCGCTTTCGAAGGCTTCATGGGGATGGCGACGGGCGCGGCGGGAGCGGGGATCGACTTTGGCAGGATCGGCGGCATTCTGCTCACCCTCGTTGTGCTCTACGGCGTGAGTTCGCTGTTCATGTTCGTGCAGGGGTATATCATGTCGGGGGTGGCGCAGAAGGTCACCTACAACATGCGCCTGGCGATCTCGGAGAAGATCAACGTCCTGCCGCTTAAGTATTTCGACAGGGTGACGCACGGCGAGGTCCTCTCGCGCGTGACCAACGACGTAGACACCGTGAGCATCACGCTCAGCCAGAGCCTGTCGCAGGCGATCACCTCCGCGGCGCTGCTCCTGGGCGTGCTGTACATGATGCTCTCCATCAGCTTTTTCATGACGCTGGTCGCGCTGGTGATTCTTCCGGTAGCCTACTTCATCGTATCCAGGGTGGTAAAACGGTCTCAGGAATACTTCAAGCAGCAGCAGAAGTACCTGGGACACGTCAACGGGCACGTCGAGGAAGTATACGGCGGGCACGTGATCGTGAAGGCGTACAACGGGGAAGAAGGGGCGATCAAACAGTTCGACGAGTACAACGGGATGCTGTACAAGTCGGCGTGGCGCTCCCAGTTTTTGTCGGGGATGATGATGCCGGTCATGCACTTCGTCGGGAACCTCGGCTATGTAGCGGTCTCGATCCTGGGCGGGTATCTCGCGATTCAGAAAGCGATCACGGTGGGCGACATCGCGGCGTTCATACAGTACATGCGCTCGTTCACGCAGCCGATCGCGCAGGTGGCGCAGATCGCGAACATCCTGCAGTCCACCGCCGCGGCGGCCGAACGCGTATTCGAATTCATCGGCGAGGAAGAGGAAGCCGGGGAAACGGCTTCCCCGGTAAAGGTCGAAAAACCGCAGGGGCGCGTGGAGTTCGACCGCGTGCGGTTCGGGTATTCGCCCGACAAAATCATCATCAGGGACTTTTCGGCGGTGATCGAGCCCGGGCAGCGCGTCGCGATCGTCGGGCCGACCGGCGCGGGCAAGACCACGATCGTCAAGCTCCTGATGCGCTTCTACGACGTGAACAGCGGTTCCGTGAAGGTGGAAGGCCACGATGTGCGCGAATACCTGCGCAGGGATCTCAGGGCGATGTTCGGGATGGTGCTGCAGGATTCCTGGCTGTTCAACGGCACGATCATGGAAAACATCCGTTACGGGCGGCCGGACGCTTCCGACGAAGAGGTGATCGCGGCGGCGAAGGCGGCGCATATCGACCACTTCATCCACACGCTGCCGGGAGGGTACCAAATGGAGCTCAACGAGGAATCCTCGAACATATCCCAGGGCCAGAAACAGCTCATCACCATCGCGCGCGCCATCCTCGCCGACCCGCATATGCTGATACTGGACGAGGCGACGAGTTCGGTGGACATGCGCACGGAGGCGCATATACAGCGCGCGATGGAAAGGCTGATGCAGGGCAGGACCAGTTTTATCATCGCCCACCGCCTTTCTACGATAAAGGACGCGGACCGCATCCTGGTGATGCGCGAGGGCGACATCGTCGAGCAGGGGACGCATGCGTCGCTTCTGGCGCAAAACGGATTCTATGCTTCCCTGTACTACAGCCAGTTCGAGAACCCGGCGGCCTCTTGACCCAAGCCCTTTGTGCGTTTCCCTGCCGGCAGAAACGGCGTTCGGCCTTTCTCGGCAAGGAAAAGTGTGCTAAAATAAGAAACGCAGGCGTTGATTGACTATAACAGAGCTTTTTGAGGGATGATGAATGAAGTTTGTCATTGTTGTTGGCGATGGTATGGCGGACGAGCCCCAGGCACGGCTGGGAGGCAGGACACCTTTGCAGGCTGCCGCTACCCCCAATGCCGACCGCATCGCGGGCGCGGGGGAACTCGGGACGGTGCTGACGGTGCCCGAGGGCGTGGCGCCGGGCACGGACACCGCCTTTTTTGGGATCATGGGATACGACGTGAAGACGCAGTACACGGGGCGCTCGCCTCTCGAAGCCGCTGCGATGGGCATAGAACTTCCGAACGGCCACACCGCTTTTCGGTGCAACCTGGTATCGGTCACACCGGGCGTGAAGCTTATAAACGCGCATATGCTCTCCCATTCGGGCGGGCAGGTCGGGGGCAGGAAAGGCCGCGACATCATGGCCTGGCTCATCGGCCAGCCGCGCTTTTCAAGGCGTTTGCGGGAACTGGACATGACGCTGTACCCGGGCTCGGCCTACCGGCATATCATGACGCTGGGGCCGAAGCATTCCGAACAAGCGGACGCGAAGCACCTCAGGTTGACGCCCCCGCACGAATTCCTCGGCGAGAAGGTCGCCGCGCACCTGCCCGAAGGCGGACTCGCGGACCTGGTCTTCGAAGTGGCGGCGCTCGCCAACGAGATCCTGCCCGACCATCCTTACAACAGGGAGAAAGCGCAGGGGGAGGGACTGCAGGCCAACGCGGTCTGGCTCTGGGGACAGGGCTCGCGCCCGCAGTTCATGTCCTGGGCCGAGAAGTTCGGCGTTAGCGGGAGCGTGATTTCCGCCGTGCCGCTGGTCAAGGGCATCGGCTTTTTGTGCGGGCTCAACGTCGTCGAAGTGGAAGGCGCGACCGGTGAACTCGACACGGACTACGACGGGAAGGCCAACGCCGCTATCCGTGCGCTCGAAGGCGGGGACGACTTCGCGCTCGTGCATGTCGAGGCGCCGGACGAGTGCTCGCACAACGGCGACCTCTTTGGAAAGGTAGAGGCCGTCGCCCGGTTCGACGCGATGCTGGGGCGTATCCTTCGCGGCCTCGATTCGCTCGATGAAGGTTACCGCCTGCTCCTTTTGAGCGACCATTGCACGATGGTGCGCACGCGTGCGCACGCTTCCGGGGCGGTGCCCTATGTCCTCTACGACAGCGGAAAGGACGAGGGCAAAGCGCGCACTTACGACGAGAAGAGTGCCCTTTCGGGGACAGCGCTGGAATCGGCGGTGCGGCTCGTGCCGCGGCTTTTAAAAAGCGGCTGAAGGCCAGGTCGTCAAGGGAGGTGGAGCCGGGATGGTGAAGATTTCGCCGTCGCTGGAGAACTATCTGGAAACGGTCCTCGTACTCGAAAAGGACGATCCGGCGGTCCGGCTCACGGACATCGCCAACCGGCTCGGGGTGAGCAAAGCCAGCGCCAACCGCGCGCAGGGGCTTTTGAAAAAGGCGGGACTGATCGAGCAGGAACGCTACGGGACGATCACTCTGACCGTGAAGGGGCGCCGCGCGGCCAACGATGTGTACATGCGGCATAGGGTCATCAAGGAATTCTTAATGAAGGTCCTGCACATCAACGAAGAGACGGCGGAGCGGGACGCCTGCCGGATGGAGCACGTGGTCAGCAAAGAAACGATGGCGCGGCTGGCCGAGTACATGGGCGGCATGTGCGACCGGAGGCAGTAAAAAGCGCTGTACCGCTGCCCGGCATGGCGGCGGTTTTTTGGACCTTGCCGGTGCTCTGTCCGGGTTTGCTAACCCCGGCCAGGTCCGGAACGTCAACGGTTCCCGGTCGCGGCGAACGGGGAGTCGCTTCGTCTGCGTTCGCGGCGGCCTTCGTTGGGACGGGAGGGCGCAATGAGTTTTTTTATGGAGATGAGGGGTAAGCTATGAAAGCTATCGTTACCGTGATCGGGGAAGATAAAATCGGCATCATCGCGGGGGTCAGCGCGGTTCTCGCCGGATACCGCGCAAACATCCTGGACATCAGCCAGACGGTGATGCAGGACACGTTCGTGATGGTGATGCTTGTCGATCTTACGGCGGTGGAGGTGCCCTTTGCGGAGCTGAGCGAGGCGCTCGACGAAAAGGGCAGGGAGATGGCCATGTCCATCCGCATCCAGCGCCAGGACATCTTCGAAACGATGCACAGGGTATAGGAGGCGGCAGATGCTCAGCAGAGACGAAATCCTGGAAACGATCCGCATGATCGAGCAGGAGCACCTGGACATCCGCACGGTCACGATGGGGATCTCGCTCTACGACTGCGCCCATCCCGACGCGAAACAGGCCTGCGCCCGCATCTACGACAAGATCATGCGCCTGGCGAAGGACCTCGTTAGGGTCGGGGAGGACATCGAATCGGAATACGGCATTCCCATCGTGAACAAACGGATCGCCGTCACGCCCGTCTCCCAGATAGCCGAGGCAAGCGGAGCCGGGGAAATCCTCTCCTTTGCGTTCGCGCTCGACAAGGCCGCGAAAGCCACGGGCGTCAATTTTATCGGCGGATTTTCCGCCCTCGTGCACAAAGGCGCGACGATGGGGGACAATAGGCTCATCGCGGCCATTCCCGAGGCACTCCGAAGCACCGAGCACGTCTGTGCGTCCGTCAACGTGGCGACCACCAAAGCGGGCATCAACATGAACGTCGTCAGGGATATGGGCGGCGTCATCAAGCAGACGGCCGGGCTCACCGGCGAAAACGGGGGCCTCGGATGCGCGAAACTCGTGGTTTTCGCCAACGCGGTAGAGGACAACCCGTTCATGGCGGGCGCCTTCCACGGCGCGGGCGAGCCCGAGTGCGTCATCAACGTCGGTGTGAGCGGGCCGGGCGTCGTGAAGCGCGCGCTCGAAAAGGTGCACGGCGAAACCTTCGACGTAGTGGCCGAAACGATCAAGAAGACGGCGTTTCGCATCACCCGGATGGGGCAGCTGGTGGCGCGGGAGGCGTCGAGCAGGCTGGGCGTGCCCTTCGGCATCGTGGACCTGTCGCTCGCGCCCACGCCCGCGGTCGGGGACAGCGTCGCGCTGATACTCGAGGAGATGGGGCTGGAGTCCTGTGGCACGCACGGCACGACGGCCGCGCTCGCGCTTTTAAACGACGCGGTGAAGAAAGGCGGCGTTATGGCGTCCTCGCACGTCGGGGGGCTCAGCGGCGCGTTCATCCCGGTGAGCGAGGACGCGGAGATGATCGAATCGGTCCGGCGGGGCGCCCTCGGGATCGACAAGCTCGAGGCGATGACCTGCGTCTGTTCCGTGGGGCTGGACATGGTCGCGGTGCCGGGGAACACGAGCGCCGCGACGCTCTCGGCCATCATCGCGGACCAGGCAGCGATCGGGATGATCAACAACAAGACCACCGCCGTGCGCATCATCCCGGTGCCCGGCGGCAAGGCGGGCGACATCGTCGACCTGGGCGGCCTGCTGGGGCGCGCGATCGTGATGGACGTCAACCCGTTCGGCTCGGAGGAATTCATCAAACGCGGCGGGCGCATCCCCGCGCCGATACACAGCCTTAAAAACTGACAGCAAGAACAGGAGACAGGTATGGAAAACAAACCCGTTTCGGGCATGCGCAGCGAGAGGGACGAGCGCGACCGGTGGCGGCTCGAGGACATGTACGAAAGCGACGCCAAGTGGGACGACGAATACGGTAAGGTACAGAACGCATTGAAGGGCGTGGCAGCCCTGAGGGGCACGCTGACCGCGAGCGCGAACGCGCTGCTCCTTGCGATGGACAAGCTCAGCGACATCGAGCGGCGGGCGGAAAAGCTCTTCGTCTATGCGACCATGCGCAGGGACGAGGACAACTCGCGCGCCGAGTACCAGGAAAAGGCGGACCGCGCGCTGAACCTGCTCGTGCGGCTGGGCAGCGAAACGGCGTTCGTCGAGCCGGAGCTGCTTCAGGCCGACGAGGAGACGCTGGAGGGGTTCATCGGGGAAAACCCCGGCCTCGCCGTGTACGCCCACGGCCTGAGAAACCTGCAGCGCCAGCGCCCGCACGTGCTCGACGCCGCGCAGGAACGGCTCCTGGCGATGTCGGGCGAGGTGGCGTCCGGTCCGTCCGTCATCTTCAAGATGCTCAACAACGCGGACATCAGGTTCGGTTCCGTCAAAAACGAGGAGGGCAGGGAAGTAGAGATCACGCACGGGAGCTACATCACGCTGCTCGAATCGGGCGAGCGCAGGGTGCGCAGGGAGACGTACGAAAAATTCTACGACGCGTACGAGGGCCTCATCCACACGATCGCCGCGACCTACGGGACAAGCCTGAAAAAGGACGTGTTCTTCGCGCGGGCGCACAACTACGAAAGCGCGCTGGCGGCGGCTCTCTTCGCCGACAACGTCCCGCCGCCGGTCTACGACACGCTCATCGCCACCGTGCGCGCGAATCTTCCCGCGATGCACCGCTACGTCGGGCTGAGGAAGCGCGTGCTGGACGTGCCTTCGCTTAACATGTACGACCTGTACACGCCGCTCGTGCCCGAGGCGCATATGAGGCTCGACTACCGGGAGGCGTGCGACCTGGTAATAAAGGGGCTCGCGCCGATGGGGGAGGAGTACATAGGCCTTATAAGACGCGCGTTCGAGGACCGGTGGGTGGACGTATACGAGAACAGGGGCAAGACTTCGGGCGCGTACAGCTGGGGGCATTATGACACGCACCCCTACATCCTGCTCAATTACCAGCCCACGATCGACCACGCGTTCACCATCGCCCACGAAATGGGGCATGCGCTACATTCCTACTACAGTAACACGGGCCAGCATTACACCAACGCGGGCTACCCGATCATACTGGCCGAGGTCGCTTCCACGGTCAACGAGGCCCTCCTGCTGCAGCACATGCTAAAGACCACCGACGATCCCCGCACACGCATGTACCTGCTCAACCACCACCTCGACCAGTTCAGGGGGACCGTGTACAGGCAGGTGATGTTCGCCGAGTTCGAGCGGGACGTCCACGCGGAAGTGGAAGCCGGTCGCGCCGTGACCAAGGAGCGCTTATGCAATATGTACGGTGCGCTCAACGAGGCGTACTACGGGCCCGAGATGGAGACGGACGAGCGGATAACGCTCGAATGGGCGCGCATACCGCATTTCTACAACGCGTTTTACGTGTATAAGTACGCGACGGGATTCGCCTCGGCGATCCAGATAAGCAAAGCCATTCTCGAGGGGGAGGATGGCGCCGTGGACGGCTACGTTGAATTCCTCAAAAGCGGCGGGAGCGACTATCCGCTGGAAATCCTGAAAAAGGCCGGCGTAGACCTAACGTCCGCCGAGCCGGTCGAGTCCTGCATGGCAGAGTTTTCCAACGTCCTAACAGAGTTCGAAACCCTTGTTAAGGATTATCTCTGATCGCTGAGGAAAGTCGGCGGCGCCGTTTATCCTTCTCCGTGGGGTGGGGGCGTGCCCCCGGCTACAGCCGCCGCAAAAACACTGCGCTTTCGTAAAGAGGTTCAGCACGCCAGGGCATATTCTCTGTAGGGGCCTGGACGATTTCGGCTGGCCTGCATCGGAACAGTCTATTAGGGCCGCTTATTGAAAAGGGTGTCCTCGTAGCGGCTGATCAGCAGCATCAGCGGGTACCCGAGCAGGTAGCACGCCGCGAATTGCCCGAGGCCGACGTACGCCATCGTTTCAAGCAGCGGGACACCGAGCACCCAGTGCAGTTCGAGGCCGACGACGACGGCGTTGACCAGCACGGGCGGCAGCGGCGCGAGCGGCCTGTTTTTGCGTAGCGTCCAGGTAAGCACCGCGGCGGTCAGCGTCGCGAGCGAACCGAGGACAACGTCGATCGGGCCGATCGTGGTCATTAGCAGGTTGCTTATCAGGCACCCGACGAACAGGCCGGGCACCGCGGCCGGCGTGAAGACGGGCAGCACGGTCAGCGCTTCGGAGACGCGCACTTGCAGCGGGCCGAAGCTGATGGGCATGAATGCGTAGGTCAGCACGAAATATATGGAAGCGATGGCGGTGGCGAGGAGGAGAAAGCGTGTCCTGTTCATTTGCCCGGCCTTTCGCTAATGGGATTGCCGATAGTATATCAGACCGGGGGCAAGAACGAAACTCCCTCTTGTTCAAACGCGCAGGGTGTTGTATAATATTTGTCGCGTGGGGATATGGCGCAGTTGGTAGCGCGCGACGTTCGCAATGTCGAGGCCAGGGGTTCGAATCCCCTTATCTCCACCACGTCGGAGCAAACTGCGCTCCACTCACAATCCCCCAATCGCTAAAACGATTGGGGGATTATTCGTCCCGCTCCGTTGCTCCTCCTTGCGTCTTGCAGGGGGCGAAACGGCCGTAAAGTTCACATTCCTCTTTATTCGTTAATATCATTAAACCAATCATTCTCAAAGGTTTTCCATGCAGATGTCTTAATGAGAAATTTCTCAATAATACTGTTTTCAATATAGTTGGCGCTTATATAAGGCTCATTAAAATAGTTTAACGTTTTAAGGTTAGCTACCGATACAAAATTCCAAACTTTGAATACTATATTTAAAAGTTTGGAATACCTCTCCAGCATTTCCTCGATTAAATCAGTTTCTTTACCTTTTATCGTTTGTATAGTAATAAAGTTTTTGTTCTCTTCCCTAGTAAAACACTTAAGTGTAGGTGATGCAGGATGAACAATTTCACTTAATTCTGAGTATAACTGATGTTTTAATTCGGTATTTGGCAGATCGAATCTGTCAATATATTTTCTTGAACTTAATGGTTTTAAGAAATTTAAATTCGATTTCGAATTTTTGGAAGCAAAATAAAAATGTATTAATGTAAATGTAAATTAAATTCCCAGCAGTTTATCCAACGTAACACCTAACGCCCTAGCCAACATTACAAGTTCTATATCCGTTACGAATCTTTGTCCCAATTCCACACGCCGGATAAAATGATTGTCAACGTCGTACCCCATTACCTGTAGCTTCTGGGCAAGTTTTCGTTGAGATAAAGGCGGATTTAGGCTTTCCCGAATCCTTTTCAGGTTTTTTCCGCATAAATTGTTTGTGCCGTCCGGTGCTTTAATTTTAAACATAACATCCCTCATATTTGTTTAACAGTATTTACCATATGTCAATTCTAAGATATAATAACCTTGCAAGTGTTTAACACCATTCAACACTTTTGATAAATGGAGGCCCACACTATGGAAATATACAAAGACGCGTACTATAAACTCGCCGCCGCGACGGCCGAGGCGATAGAGGCGTTGCAGGAAGCGCAGAAGGAAACGGAAGAAATGGTCGTTTCGGGGGACGGGCCGAAACTCGAGCTTGTCGACAAAGACGAGCGGGAGTGATCGCGCGGGCATTCCGTTATACCGGAAACCTTCCAAGGTGTTGGCTGCCGAAGCAAAAGGCCCAAATTTGTTCCATCGATAATCCCGGTCAAAAACCCAAAAAAGCAAAGGCCCCGTGGGTGGCGCGGCCAATGCACAACTTTCAATTATGGCTTTTAGCGTAAACCAAAACTTCAATTGGGGAAAGGACAAAGGGGAGTCACCAAAATTGGCTGATATCATGCGGTATACTGCGCGGCAACAGGCTAGGGCTGCCTTCGTTATCGGGGGGACTGCGGGGCGCGAAGAACGCGCGTTGCGCGCGTTTACCCGCCGGGAAAGCGGTGCAAACCGCGTGCGGAACCGGAGCGCTGTTTCGCTCGCGGTGACCGGATTCCGGGACGGGGTTTGTATAAACGGCGCGAGCCGAAGGCCGTGTTGGCGGCGTTCGCGTATGAAACCTGCGGAGATGCAAAGACTATCGTTTGGAGGTGGTCTACCGTGCCGAAGAAATTTTCCGGATTGAACAGCCTGCTCAACGAGGACCAGCAAGCGCGGGAATACTTCGATTCGCTGCCCGATTACGTCCAGGGCACCATCACGGAACGCAGCGGACACATCAATTCGCTGGAAAGCCTGCGCGATTACGCCGAAAACCTGTTGCGCGGCGACGACTGAGCAAAGGGTGAAAGCCGGCAAGTGAAGGCATACGCGCCCTGGCCGGACTGCACTGACCTGTGATTGCCGATTAGCCGGGGAAGCGGTTTCGTGTTTATCAGATAAGGCGTGCGGCCGCGTCGTACACGAACGTGCCGCCGAAGAAGACGAGTACGCCGCCCAACAGGGCGATGAGGATCCGGTATGGTTTCTGTCCGATGAACCTGCGCGTGGTCCCGACGACGACCGAGACCAGGCCGTACCATATGAAATCGGCGGCGATATGGCCGAAATAGTACACCGGAACACCGATGAAGCCCAGGGAATCGTAGGCCCTGGTGATGTAGCCGAGGCCGATGACGGCCCACCAGATGAGGAAATACGGGTTGGCGGCGCTGATGACGATGCCGGAAAGGAACATGCCGTGCGACCTTGCTCCGTTCGTATTCGCCGCGACGGTTACCCTGTTGCGGGCGGCGTCCAGGATCATCTTTATTCCCATGAAGATGAGAAGCCCTCCGCCGACGAGGCTGATGCCGATCTGCGCGGCGCCGGACTGCAGCACCATGTCGAATCCGAGGAAAATAAGCGCGATCAGGGCCAACTCGAGGACCGCATGGCCGGCGGCGATGATGAACCCCGCACGCGGGCCGTCGGAGAGCGAGCGCCGGATTGTATACGTAAGCAGGGGTCCGGGCATGATCGCACCCGAAAACCCGATAGCGAGCGCTGACAAGAAAAGTTCCATCCCATCACCAAACCAAAATATTTGCTCTCGGCAATATGATTGATTATACAATCATTCCGGCCGGCGGCGCAACGGTAGACAGGGCCCGAAAGGCGAATCGGGCCGTTTTTCTTTTTGCGTCATGTGGGTGAATTTCAGCAAAGAATTGTCTTTAGGGATGGCTGTTGTTAGAAACGCCGGCGCCAAGGAGCAACAAGACGCGCAGGATAACGGCGCGTGCCTCGCTGCGAAATCAAAAAGGGTTGTGAAAGTAATCCCCGGCCGAAAGGCGGACGGGACTGCCCCGCCCGGCGCCGGGTTTCCGTGCCGGCTTACTTCAGCCCGTTTGCGGTTTCCCTGGAGTGCCCGGAATTTGGCCTCTCCGTCAAATCGCTGACGGGGAGCGTGTCGATGTCGGTCAGAAGGTAGTTTTTACGCTTCTTTTCCCTGGGTTTGCGCAGGCTGGCGGCATCCTTCTTTCGCTTCGGCATGCGAATCTCTCCTTTTATGGGGGATGTCTGTAGTATTCCACATTCCGTTTCGTATATGAACGTTTGCGGTTATTTTTGGCGTTTGGGCCGCTGTTGGTTGAAATAAAACACAAAGCACGCGAATAGGATATATGAATAATGCCGGGGATGTTCGTGATGAAAAGACTGCACTGCATCATGGTAAGAAAAAAAAGCCTGATACTGGGCGCCGTGCTCGTCCTGGTATGTCTGGCCGCCGTCATTGCCGCCCCCGCACTCTTTTTCCCGCAAACGCCTGTGGCCGGCACCGGAGACGGCGCGAGCTATATTATACTGGCCGCAAGCCCTTCGGGGATGAAATGCTACCAGTCCGATTTCTCCGTGTACATGCTCCTGCCGCCCGGCAGCGACCTCAGGGCGCAGGTGATCCGGAGGGAAGGCGACGAAACGGAACTGGTCACCAGCGGGATCGAGGTGCGCTACGAGATCATCGGCAACACGACGTCGGCGGGCAAGACGAATTTCTGGGAATACGCCGCGGACTACGGCTACGACGCCGAGCCCGACAAAGGGATCACGGGAAGCGGCCTGTCGGGGACGATGAAACTGTCGGAGGACGGCAGATTCTACGAAGCGAAGGGCATTCCGCTGACGCCGTATAACGACGGCAGCAATACCCCAAACCCCTACCAGCTTGCGAGGATCACGGTCACGGACACGCGCACCGGAAAAGTGCTGGCCGGCACCGACGAGGCCGTTGTCCCGGTCTCCGACGAGATGGAGTGTGGAATGTGCCACGGCAGGGAGAACACGGACATGTACATCCTCAGGGCGCACGACAGGCTCTTGGGTACGGACCTCGTGCAACGATTCGAAACTGGGAACCGGCCTGCATGCATTAACTGCCACAGGGAAGACGTGCTCGGGCAGCCGGATAAGGAAGGCGCCCCGCCGTTTTCCGAAGCTATCCACGGGTCCCACGCGGACAGGATGGACCGGAGCGAGACAGAGCCCGTCTGCTACAGCTGCCATCCCGGTCCGGTCGCGAAGTGCTATCGCGGACGGATGTACTTGGCGGGAATCAGCTGCGGCAGTTCCGAATGCCACGGGAGCATGTCAAACGTCTCTAAGACGCAGGCCGGGGGACGGGCGGCGTGGGCACAGGAGCCCGACTGCGGCCAATGCCACGGGAGCCTGTACGCCGCCAACGCTAAAAAGCTCTACCGCGATTCCTTCCTGAACAACAGCGACGCGCCGGCGATGAACGGCATCCTCCTGTGCACGACCTGCCACAACAGCCCGCACGCGGAATGGAGGTCGTCGCTACCGAAAGACAACCTGCTCCCCACAGGGCTCCTCGGATACCCGAACTTCATCGACAAATGTTCCGTCTGCCACGAAGGTATGGGGATGGGCAGGGTCCACGCAGGAAGCGAGTAACGATCCGGGAGAATAAAAAACCATGGAGAACCTGCTGCTCGTAGCCGCGACGGTCCTTTGCGGGGGCTGCGCTTCGATAACGTTTTTCAAGAAGAAACCGGCAAGGGCGGTCCTCGTGCTGTGGTGCGCCGTGGGAGGGCTGGTGCTGTGCGCGGCTGGCCTGCTCGTCTTTTATCTTTTGAACGGGAATTATGAGTATGCCTATGTTTGCAACCACACGAGCATAGGCCTTGCGCCCGTGTACAGGGTGTCGTCTCTTTGGTCCGGGCAGGAAGGGTCGCTGCTGCTCTGGGCCGCCGTCCTCGTCGGAACCGGCTTTTGCTTGCTGAAAGACCTGAAGATAAGGCCGCGCGTTTTCGGGGCCTATGCTGTTCTCTGCCTGCTGGTGCTGGTGATGTGCTGCCTTTCCCAGCCGTTTGCGCGGCTGGACCCGGTGCCGCCCGACGGCCTCGGGCTGGCGCGGGCGCTGCAGGACCCATGGATGGTGGCGCATCCCCCGCTTGTGTTCGTCGCATACAGCATGATGGCCGTGCTGTTCGCCAAGGGGACGGCTTTTTCCAAGGGTGAAGACGACTGCACGGCGCATAGGGTGAACGGATGGTGCCGCATGAGCTGGGTTTTCCTGGGGCTTGGCATCATGACGGGGAGCATATGGGCCTATCACGCCCTCGGATGGGGCGGGTTCTGGGCGTGGGACCCGATAGAGAACGCCGCGCTCGTTCCCTGGCTGGTCCTCGGGGGCCTTCTGCACAGGAAGAACCGGTGGAGCCGAACCCGGTGCATGCTTCCCTTCGCCGCGGCCGGGTTCGGCGTTTTTTTGACCAGGAGCGGGGTGCTCGGCGAAGGTTCCGCGCACGCGTACGCCGAGGGGAACACGATAATAACCCTCCTGCTGCTCGTCATGCTGTCCGGCGCAGCCTTCTACTTCGCGGTCGTAAGCCTCAGGAAGGCAAAACGGGCGGCGGGGGAAAGCGGCGGCGAAAAACCGCCCGTGTATAAGATTTTAATGGACAAAAAGCGGCTCCTTGCCTGGAACGTAAACGTATACGCGGGCCTGATACTGGCGGGCACGGTGGCGCCGCTCCTCGTGGGCAGCGAAACGCCCAAGGCCTATTATGCCGTCATCAGCGCGGTGTTCGCGCTTGCGTTTGTCGCGATCCTTCTGTTCTGGCACGAAGCCGCGCTGAAAAAGCATTTCATCGGCATGATGACGCTGGGGACGGCGCTGACGGTCGGCGTCATAGCCGTGACGGGGGCGTCTTTTTCGCTGTGGATGCTGGTGATCTGGGCGTGCCTGCTGCCTCCGTCGCTGTGGATCGTGAACCGTTTCAAAACGGAAAACAGCCGGTTTTACCTGCTGCACGCCGGCCTCTGCCTGCTCATCGCGGGCGCGGTCGCCTCCTCGGCGCTGAGTAAAGAGGGCATTGCGACCGCTGCGCCCGGGGCAAAGCATATCACGCTGGCCGGCATCGAAGTTCCGCTCGCGGACATCGCCGCATCGGACGTGCTGATCGTGACCCTGCCGCATGCAGACTTTGTCGTACGCGCTACAAAAGCCTTCTCCCCGGCGGACGGGACCGTCCTCGTTCCCTTCACTCAAAAGCCGCTGGTCCTGCTTTTTTGGGGCGGAGGGGCCATGATGCTCGCGGCCCCGTTCCTTGGCGGCTGGCGATACAGGTTCAGGTGGCGGCAAAAAGGGCCTAAGGACGGTGCGACCGCTTTTTGAGCGCGTGACCCTATGCTTTTTCCGGTATTGCATATATAATCAAATCAGGACGCGGACGAGTCCGGGTGCGGCGAAACGGGTGTTTCGCGGGCAAAAAAACACCGGCTGTTCGAACGGATACCCGAAAAATGGCGGCCGTGATCCGTATTATGTCATATGAAGACTTTTAAGGCGGCAAATCAATGAAGATCGACGAAAGAGCGGCCCGGGCAAACACCGATGACGAGGCGTTCGAGGAACTGCTCGCCGAATACCGGCCGTTCATCGCCTCGTGCGTCTATAAGACCGCAGGCAGGCATACGGACATGCATGACGACGCGATGAGCGTGGCTATCATCGCGTTCGAAGAGGCGGTCAGGCGGTATAAACCGGAGTCGGGAAGTTTCCTGTCGTTTGCGGGAACCGTGATCCGGTGCCGTCTGATCGACCATTTGCGCGCCGATCGGCCGAAGATGCGTGTGGTGTCCCTCGAAAGCCTGGCAAGGGATGATGACGTGAAGGACTGCCGGCAGGACAGGGTCGGCCACGAGCGACTGTCGATAAAGCCCCAGAGCAGGTTTGACGACCCCTTAAAGCTTGAAATCGAACAGCTCGCCGGCGCGCTCGGGGCGTATGGGCTGAAATTTGCGGACGTGGCCAGATGCTCGCCCAGGGCGAGGAAAACGAAAGCCGCCTGCCGGAAGGCGGCGAGGGCGATCCACGACGATCCGGCGCTGTTCGCCGACCTTCGGAGGACAGGCAGGCTGCCCGTGGCAGAGCTCGAAAAAATCTCCTCGGTATCCCGAAAAACCCTCGCGCGCCACCGTAGTTATATAGTGTGTTTGGCGGAAATGCTCTCCGGAGAGTACGTATATCTGGCCGGATACGCAAAATGCACCGAGGAAGGTGAAAGACAATGAAAAATATCGTGATGGAGATAGACGGCAGGCACGCGGTGGTCCTGAACGACGCCGGCGATTTCATCCGGATCAAGAACAGGGACTATCGGGTGGGACAGCGTATCGAGGCCCGCCGGGTTCCAAGGCTCAGGCGGATGAGGACCGCCATCGCCGCGGCCGCGGCGGTCCTGCTCCTGTTCGCGGCAGGAGGCACCTACGCCTATTGCGCCCCCTATTCCGAGGTCAGCCTGGACGTGAACCCGAGCATCATGCTCAGGCTCAACTATTTTAACAGGGTGATCGACGTTGACGCGATGAACGACGAAGCCCGCCGGGTGCTCGAAGGCCTCGAACTTATTAACGACGACGTTGAGACGGCAACCGGCGAAGTCGTCGACGCGCTTTCGGAAAAAGGCTATATAAAGGCGGGCGCGGACGCGGAATTCATGGTCACGGCCAATTCGCAGGACCAGACGCGGGCGAGGGAGATGCTCGAGGCCGCCGAGCGCAGGATCGAGCAGAGGACGGAGGAACACAGGATCCGCGCCAACGTCTCCGGCGAATGCATCGGACGGGAACTGGTCACGCGGGCGCGCGAATACGGCGTTTCGCCCGGCAAACTCAGGCTGGTCGAGAAATATGCGCTTTCGACGGGCGACCCCGCGAGCGTCGATGTGGCGGCGTGGCTCGAAAAGCCGGTGAAGGAGATCGTCGCGGCCACCAATGAAAACAGGAAGGCCACGCAGGGTTCGGATTCTGAGGAGAACGCCGCCAACGGAAAAGGCAATTCCGGAGACAGTGACGCAAGCAACGGCAAAAGCGGCAACAGCGATGCGGGCAACGGCAATAACGGCGCCGTCAACGGCAACAATGACGGTGTCGGAAACGGCGGCGACAAGGACAACGGCAGCAACGGAAACAAAGGCTCTGCGACCGCGGCCCCGAACGCCACGCCCGGGGCGAAAAGCGGTGACGCCAGCCAGAACGGAGCCGGAAACGGCAGGCCGTCCACGGCCCCGAACCCGACCTGCACGTGCACGTCGACCTGCAGCCCGGTCTGCACCGGGGATGCCAACAAGAACCAGAATGGACAGAACAACGGCGACGGCAAAGGATCGAGCTGATATTAAGCAACACCCTGCAGCTGACGGTTCACGCATGGGTTTATCGTCCCGATAAAGACAGACTGTATGAACGGCTTTCAAACGGGTAAAACAGAACACCATCGGATGTGAACAGGACAGCATTCGGTGGTGTTTCGTTTTAGGTTTGCATCCTGTGCCTGTTACGACACCACGGGCATGATGAACGGAGCATCTTCCCGCAGAGGCAGTGGATGTGATCTTTTTTCGTTGTAGAGATCCGAACGATTATTCCGCATAAAAATTTTGTTAAATTTTTAAAATTAGCTTGACAAAGGCGAACGGAAAAGTACAATGGTCTTAAAAGATCGTTGTACTTATATGCTGGCGGGGGAGGTGAAGTATGCAGTTTAAAAAAGAAGATATTAGAGCGAACATTCTTTTTGCCGCCCGCGAAGAGTTCTGGAAGAATGGTTTTGCGAAAGCGTCTATCCGGAGCATCACAGCCGCCGCGAAAACGTCTAAGAGCAATGTCTATAACTATTTTCAGGACAAGGACGCCTTGTTTGCCGCGGTGGTCGAGACGACGATCACAGGAGTAAAAAAGGGTTTCGACCATCTTCGGAGCGGGAACCCGGACCGGAGCGCCGAGACCTATACGATCGATTCTCAAAAAGAGATGATGCGCCGGATAATGCTATTTGTCTATGGACATCAGGATGATTTAAAGCTGCTTCTGTTTCGCTCGGCGGGGTCTTCCCTTTCCAATTTTAAAGACTGTGTTACGAATGATCTGGCGGATGTCCTGGCCGATTGGGTAGCCTATGCGGCCCCTGAAAGAAAACTGTCGCGGTTTTTTATTCGAATGGTCGCTGGATTTTATGTGGGCGCCATCGAACAGATGCTTGCAAAAGGCGTGACCGCCGAGCAAGCCGCGGAGCATTTGAATGAGTTTCTGCACTTTGTTTACGGCGGCTGGAGGTCGGTCCTTCAGACAACGCCAATATCGGAGGTATAACAATGGAGACGGAAAAGTATCCCTCGTATGGTAATTGGGTGTCGGCCAATATGATCCGAAAATTCATAGCGGTGTTTGTAATGATCGGCATTGTCGACGCCGCGCTGTGGTTTTTGGAAGACTGGCTCTGGCTAAAAATCCTGTTCGCTTTTTTTACGGTTTTTATACTGGCCTGCATCGTCTATTTCCACCGCGCAAGACGGTGGTTTGCCGCAGACGGTGGAGATATCCAGAACAAGGTCCTGGACCTGCTTGTCTCATACATTCACTGGAACGGAAACGGGATAGCGCTCGACATCGGATGCGGAAGCGGGGCGCTGACAATCCGGCTTGCGAAGAAATATGACGAAGCGAACATCACCGGCGTCGATTACTGGGGCGGCGGATGGGGCTACGGTCAAAAACAGTGTGAAGAAAACGCGGTGATTGAGGGCGTTGCGGACAGAACGGAATTCCGGCAGGCCAGCGCCGCGAAGCTCCCCTTTTCGGACGACAGTTTCGATCTGGTGGTCAGCAATCTGACCTTTCACGAGGTCAGGGACAGCAAAAGCAAGCTGGATCTCGTAAAGGAAGCCCTGCGCGTACTGAAAAGGGGGGGCGGATTCGTTTTCCAGGATTTGTTTCTGTTGAAGAGTTTCTACGGTACGACGGACGAACTGACTGCGGCTGTGCGGACTATGGGCGTTAACAACCTGCACTTTGTTGATACGAGCAAATCGTCATTTATCCCCAAAGCGCTGAAATTACCGTTTATGGTTGGAGCGATGGGATTACTGTATGGCGAGAAGCAATAATGCATGCACGGCCTATACCGCAAGTAAAGGGTACGGACATGCACCTTGCCATGCCAAACCGACCGGTTTGCCATCGGAAAGGGGGCGCCATTTCTTTCTCCTTGTTTTGCCCGCGCGTCCTGTTGTATAATGGATATGCTGCATAGGCGCGGCCTTCGGGCGGGCGCCATATTTAAATTGAGGTATATACGTATATGAAGCGACCCGTTTTCACATTGGAACAGCTAAAAGAGATCGTCCGGGAATATCCCACGCCGTTTCACCTGTACGACGAGAAAGGTATACGCGAAAACGCGCGAAGACTCCACGAAGCGTTCGCGTGGAACGAAGGCTTCAAGCAATACTTTGCCGTGAAGGCCACGCCGAACCCGGACATCATCCGCATCCTGCACGAAGAGGGCTGCGGCGTCGACTGCTCCTCGATGACCGAACTGCGCCTGGCGGAGGCGATTCACATTACGGGCGACGAGATCATGTTCTCCTCCAACGCGACGCCCGACGAGGAGTTCGCGCTGGCGCGCCGTCTCGGCGCGATCATCAATCTCGACGATATCACGCACATCGGGGCGTTGGAGAAAAACGGCGGCCTCCCGGACACCGTTTGCTGCCGGTACAACCCCGGCGGCGAATTCAGGGTCGACAACATGATCATGGGGAACCCCGGCGAGGCGAAGTTCGGGTTCACGCGCGAACAGCTGACCGAAGGCTATCGTATCCTCATGCAAAAGGGCGTGAAGCGGTTCGGGCTGCACGCTTTCCTCGCCAGCAACGTCACCGACAGCGAATATTACCCGCGGCTGGCGGCGCTGCTGTTCGAGACGGCCGTGGAACTGCGGGAGGAAACGGGCGCCGAAATCGCTTTCGTGAACCTCTCGGGAGGCATCGGGGTGCCCTATAGGCCCAAAGAGCCCGCGCCAGATATCTTCAGGATCGGCAGGGGCGTGAAGGAGGCATACGACAAGATCATCCGGCCTTCCGGCATGCATCCGCTGGCCATCTACACGGAACTCGGGCGGTTCATGCTCGCTCCCTACGGGTACCTGGTCGCCAGGGCCATACGCGAAAAGCATATCCATAAGGACTATATCGGGCTGGACGCATCCGCGGCCAACCTCTTGCGTCCGGCGATGTACGGCGCGTACCACCACATCACCGTGATGGGCAAGGAGGAGGCGCCGCACGACCATGTTTACGACGTCACGGGGTCGCTGTGCGAGACTAACGACAGGTTTGCGGTGGACAGGCCGCTGCCGAGGATCGACATCGGCGACCTCGTCGTGATCCACGACACCGGAGCGCACGGGTTCGCGATGGGCTACAACTACAACGGCAAGCTGCGTTCGGCCGAGGTGCTCCTCACCGAAGACGGCGGGACGCGCCTGATCCGCAGGGC